>Ga0164310_10000006_pt1 | contig 109303 bp, 152 predicted proteins | sample GuaBasSedimGuay1_FD_121795 | JGI IMG/M metagenome (GOLD analysis project Ga0164310, IMG submission 121795) | Subseafloor sediment microbial communities from Guaymas Basin, Gulf of California, Mexico - Guay1, Core 4569-9, 0-3 cm | ecosystem: Environmental > Aquatic > Marine > Hydrothermal... | reverse complement strand
TTCGGCATTAATCTTGCAAGATGTCATTTATCTTCTGGAGTCAAGAAAGGGTTCGACACATACATTCCTATGAGTATGGATGCTTTTCATAAAGCAAAAGCCTCTTGCTGTCAATGGCGAGGAAGGAAGATGGAGCTGGCAAATACTCTACGATAACAATGAGGATCTTTACGAGTATGTTCTGACTGATCCAGATGATGGTGGATATTCATTTGATGAGGTTGAGAACTACTGGTTCGATGCTATAGTTATATTCCAAGAAGCCTGGAAAGATTCAGCAATTCTCGAAAGATAGACTCCAGAGCATTTGGTTAATGTGGCGTTACGAACCTTATGCGATAGATAGCCTTACGCAGCAGATGAGCTAGGAGCTCTTATTGAGCAAATGAGTTATTGTATATTGATGCGTGAGATCGAAAGGCAACACAGAGACATTGGATCATAACAAGGAAAGCATACGATGCGCGCGCTAGTAATTACACCAGAGATTCGTGCAAGTATCGAAGAAAAAATACAGTACGCACAGGAGCATTGCATCGTACAAGACATGCTTGTTGAGATGGGTGCAGGCAGTCGATTTCCTATAGGGGATGATTTGAATTTTGTACAGAATATCCCTTATGGTGTGCGCGTTGTGTTTTCAATTGAACAACACCCAATGGGTTGGAGTAGACATATATCGATTTCAGTCGATGCCAAGGGTCAGTATCCATCGATTGAATTGGTTCAACAAATAATGCAGGAGTATGGGTTTATACACAATGTGGGTGATTGTACCGTATGGCTCGAAAAAGATGTTGAAGCAGTCAATGTAATTGAGCATTATGATGATCAAGAAATTGGAAGTAAAAAAAGTCGTAAAAATGAGTGACAAATTTGTTCAACTCGAGTATTAAAAAAACGAATGATGTTGGACTTTCAACATTGCTCTGCTCCAGTCCCTGTGCAGCCGAGGCCTCCTGCAGCTACCCCTCCCGAGTAGCGGCCTCGGCTGCAAATAGAAGCCCCACACTGGTTATCGACCGGCGACATCGATAATCAGCCCCTCCGGGTCCAGTCGCCACTCAAGTCCGAGCAAACAGAGAAGGGCCATAAGGCTCTTCTCTGTTTTTATTGGGAGATGAAATGTTATGATGGAATTGATCCAAGTTGACATGTCTCGGGATCGTGATAAATGCAAGATCAAAATGGCAAAACCAGAAGACTTGAATGATCCTAGCGCTATAAAGTTGATGTTGACCTCTATGCATCAGCCTCTTGAGGGTGGGCTTGGAATAGGTGGTCGTGACGTAAGAATTTTTCTTACTATACCGGCTATGGTTATTCCTCTAAAGGGCGTCGACTACATAATGGAAGTCGGCGTGTTATATGATCAGCGACGATATCATATCTGGTTCGCACAAGTAGAAGAAGATAGAACTCTCGAGGAAACTATTCTGCTCAGAAACAAAGCGTTAAAAGCAGAAGGTCGTCAGCTGCAACGCAATTATAGAAGAGCTGCTATCAAAGACGAACAGAGTCCGGTTGATGCTCTGATTCAAGAACATCTTGGTGGTTTGCAGTTTAGAGCAGATCATGAAGATCATGTCATTTGGGAATACAATGGTAATATACATCTGGTTTGTGGTCTAGGGCTCAAAGCAAGCTGATCCTGTAATATTGATTTTTACACTTCTAATGTGAATCCCTTATAAAGAGAGGTGTAAAATGTCTGCTCCAATTCCAGTAGATCACGCCGAGGTTTATGAGTTCACAGCAAATGGGCTTTTCAAAGAAATAGCAGGTGAAGTGATATCAGCCAATGTAACTGGCGGTACACTAATATGTTATGACGGAGAAGATAACACTGGCACAAGAAAGATGGAGATTACTAGTACCAGTGATACTATAGAGACTCGGCAAAGCTTTTTCTTCTCTAAGCTTTATGTCGAAGTTAGCGGTACTGCATTTATTAAGATGCGGTAAATAAACTGCAGCATTTTTACATATGCGCAACTATAAGCAGAAGCAGCTATATCTTTGTGCCAATGTTGAGCAGGTGAGCTTTATAACATAAACGCCAGGTGCAAACCAGAACGGCGATGTGTATCCATGGCCTGATACTCCCGTAAACATCTCGTGCCATGTAGCATTGCAAACGCAATGCGAGCCGCGTGCAATGTACATCTTGCAACTCGAGAATGTGAGCAACTTTGCAGATTTATTCAGGAAGCATGTGCACAGTTTAATCGCTACCAACTGCGGTCTGCATAGTGACGAAGAGCCATATGTTTCAATAATGGCTTGGCAAGAGGCGCCTCGTAAATATGCCACACCTCAGTATTATGTCTCTACTAAATATGTCAAGTATACACTGAACGGCTTAGACTTTAATGAGGGAATGTTTATAGGAGCTTTGGCCGATGAGTGTGATGTTTTAGGATTAGTTGAGATTGGTAGTGCTGATGGATGGGAAATAGCTAAGAATGTAGTGCGCGATCTTGAGCTCGTTTTAGATCAAGAGAAGCCGCATGTTTTAGATTTTCAGACTTTTGAAAAGGCTAGAACGGGTAGCAATCTAACCGCGATGCCGCCACAGGCACATAGCGGTTTTGCACCATCGACACATGCGATAATGGGAGTGGCATCTCCAGCTCCCTTTACGTCTCCTAGTAATCCATCAGCGAATAGTATGGCGATATCGACGCCGTGGGGTGGTAAGGGTATTTTAGTCAAATAAAACAAATTCATTCAGTACTTGAGAGATAGGCTGTTCAAATAGTCTATCTCTCTCTTTATACCTTTTATATAAACTTACAAATACTAAAATGAAGAAATTATACTCACCTCTTAGAGTACGGAGTAAAAAATGTCTGTAACGATGAAGAAGGGAGATGTTGAACGGATGATTCAAAAAGCTGGAGATTTATTAGGACAGCTGGTATCGCACATGGAGGATGAAGACATTCAGCAAACAATATCGATGATGTTTTATGAAGGGGGTTTTTCGAAGGAAGAAGACCGACTGATTACATCATTGGCTCAGACTGGTCGATCTGCAGAGGATATTGCTACTGAGCTATTGGCCCTCGGAGAGGGCAATAAACATCCTGCCACGGTTCTTATTCAAATGCTGGCTTTGGGTCTGACCGAAAAAGAGCAGGAGGTGGTATCGTGATTGAATTCCTTGAGTGGCTTTTTGAGTTCTATTGGATCAAAGGATTGTTTGTCGTTTTAGTTCTGCGTTTCATAGGAGTAGGATTGTTCAATCTTGGATTTTGGGTCGGAATGTATGTATGGAATGCTATACATGCAATGCTTGTGTACATTATGATTTGGGATTTTTGGCAGGGAGGATTAGCTCCGTATTGGTGGATAGCTGGAGTTGGTATGTTTGTCATGCAGTTACTTTACTATACACTTTTTGCAAAGCTAGGCGAATCAAGACGTACAGGTACACCTGATACGTTCCGAAGGGGCCTTCAGTGATCACGCCCAAGCAACTAGATGTCTTAGAGAAAATGGCCGATGGACATCCATTGTATATTAACCTAGATGTACCAAAGCCGTATGCTCTCGTTGGTGAGACCATGGGAGATCCAGCTCTAGTCAGCATACGTACAGTGCGTGCGTTATTAGAAAAGCATTTCGTTGAGAAGGTACCGACCACAGCAACTGGTGGATCCTTAGAGTATCGTCTTAGTGCAATAGGCATGGAGGAGTTGGGTTTAAATCAAAGAGCTGATGATGAGTAAAAAGCAAAAGCTGTTTGTAGTAGACGAGGTCCCTTTTGCTAGAGATTTAGCTACCAGTGCAAAGCTCAAAGTCTGGCTCCGCTTAGTAACCTCGATACGCAATAGTCTTAAAGATGTAGGACGTGATGTACTATATAATAATATGCCTATGCCTCAAGTGAATGATTATATCGTCGAAGTGTTTTTCACACCTCATCCTTCCAATATAATGACGATAGGTCCTCATCATACTATCAGACAAATGCGTCAAGGTAGGGTGTATAAATTTATTTCTCTTGAGGGTCTGTATTTCGACACCAATGTTGGAATGTTAATGGGCGATGAAGCATTACGTTATGGCCACAAACATCGATACAGAATCACATTGCCACTATCCTGGTTACAGCAGGATATTGAAAAGACCGAGGCTGCAATAGACGCGGCTTTAACAGCGGAGAAGCAAAGGAAGAGAGACACAAAGGATAAGTACCTTGATACAGGCCTTCAGTGGGAACGTTTGCGTGAAGAGTTTGGTGTTTCAAAGAAAATAAACTATCAGAAGCTTCGCAGATTGGTACCCAAACGTTTTCGACTTTCGGGGAACCAAGTCAATCGCGACTTTGGATTGATATGTGCCTATATTGTTTTACGAGAGTTAGAAAACGAAGGTGAGTTATCAGTTGATGGCCTTTGCCAGAAATTTGCGGATGCATTAAATACAGATGTTTTATCTCTTGTCGAGGAGCCCAAGTGATGGCAAAATATTGTTGTGTTTCTTTGGATCTGCATCCTGAAGCTATACCGCTCACTGTTATGGTTGAAGCTAAAGAGCCCGTTGATGCATACATCGAGACTCTCAAACAGGGCGGTGATGATATCAAGGGGGATCTTGAGACCGAAGAGCGGATATATTTCGCAGAAAATGCTAAATTCGATAGTCACAAAGAGGCTGAAGTGACTACTATTTATATAGACGACGACGAGTGTTTGCTTGTCATTGTCCAATGGCCCGACCCCGTAACGGTAATAGTACAAGAGGAGGATCATGGCGTTTCTTAGCGATAAAGCTTTCGAGCGCTTAGTGGGCAATAAGGGATGGCGAGAAGAAGAAGATGTGATTATTTGTGAGAGTCTTGAGAGAGGAATGACCGCCAAAGAAATTAAGCGACAATTGGAGCGTGTAGGCTATTTGCGCAAAGTCCTACATATAAAAGTTCGCATTGCTGATATTTTGTTGGGTGGCAGAAATTTCGATACCATTCAGGAGTTTCGCGCACATGAGTCAAACTCAAGACAGTAATCCTTCTTGGTGGCCCAAATACGAAGCGCCTTTATGGACCAAAGAAGAAGACGAGATAATTCTCGCAAAACTAAAAGAGGGATTATCTCGTAAAGATATTACTCAATGTCTTGCTGCAGCAGGCTTTCTGCGTTCAAAAAACGCTGTGGGGCGGCGCATGCCTCTGCTTCGTGAAGCGGGGCGCCCACTAGCCTGGCGTCAGGACGATCAACATTTTTCTGAAGGGGTTCGATGGAGTAGCGCGAGCAAAAAGCTTCAGTTACGTATGACCGACAAAAAGCTTGCCCATGCTATATATCAGCGATATAAGTTATTTGGCACAAATAGAATAAAAGCAGCAGAGCAAATGCTTTTGTATATAGGATTGCGCTCCTTAGAAGAAAAAGTTGGTCCTAACATTACGCGTGAGCAATTGGTCGGTGCATTTTGTGAGGCTTTAGCACAAGATGCTTTAACCATGGTTGAACTAAAGTCAAATGAATCAGACGAATAAGATTCATGCTCGTAAAATATGTGTAGCAGAGGGTCAGGAGATACAAAATAAGTTCGGTTTAGTTGAAACCCTATGTGGTAACGTAGTGCGTTTGGAGCAGACCAAACCCCACCGAGAAGATCCTGCAGTAAACTGTTTACTCTGTTTAGTCCAAGCAGGGCAGCAGTATAAGTTGAGAAGTCGACTGTTACAACAACAATCGGATACTTATGTCGCAGGATCTCAATCTCACGAAAGTTCGGAGCCTTCGGTACCCTGAAGGAATCCTCCTCGAAGACTACCACACACAGGCAAATAGCGCCGACGTTGCTGTCTACTTTCGACATATTCGCGAACACCTCATTGAATACATCAATGAGGCAGATGCGATTGTAGGCAACATAGCATGGCTAACTGAGCTTGCTATCCTCGAAGCATTAACGGATACCGAAGCCGTTGCAATTGTTATTCAGAAGCGCGACCTTTTGAGAAAGGACTTAGGAGAAACACCGTCTCAGAAAAGACAACTAATCCATTTGTATATGGAGTTCCCGAAAGGATTTACAAGAGCTGACGAAATATTCCAAGACACTGTTCTGTATTGTGAAGGTGAGCAGTATATTATTGACCCTATTAGAGTTATAGGTTATAAGCAAAAAGCGTCAGGGCCCAAAGCCCATAACAAGTTCCTAGTGTTTTGTAGACGCAAAAACGCTACTTACGAGCCGTATGCGGTATGGACAGGATCATTTAACTTTACAAAAACTTCTGTATATTCATTTGAGAACGCTGTTGTTATATCTCACCCAGAGATTACGAGAGCGTACTTTAGCGAATTTGCTCAGCTTGAGCTCTTGTCGGAACCAATGTTCTTTACGAGTTTCGAATTGACACCACAATGGCAGAAAGAGAATGGCTGATACGCATTTATTCGCGACACCCAGGAAGACCTGGTGCAGCAGAGAAGATGTGCTACAAGAACAAACTTCTAAGTCGTATGAGTTAGTAACGTGTTCGTTGTGTCTTATTGCACTAGAGGAGTTCTGCAGTGCTAATTTGGGATTTTCTATGTCACACTTTGGAACTGATGACGAAGGACGGTTAATTATAAGGAGCACATAATGATACCTGATACGCCTATTATTGAAAGCCTATTGGATCTTGACGCATACAAAATTCGTATGGGTCAATTTGTATTTCATCGCTACAGAGAAGCCCCTGTTAAGTACAGGTTTACTAATCGCACGACAGCAGTGCGATTGGCAGATATGATCCCGATAGAGGTTCTGCGCAAGCATTTAAACCATATTACTACACTGACATTCAGCGCAGATGAGATAGCGTATCTTAAAACTCTATCTGTGGCTGATGATTACATTAAGTATCTCAAGACATTGCGGTTACCAGAGTTGTGTATTGATCAGCATGATGGTCAATTTATCATTGAAACTGAGACCGATAGCTGGAGTCAGTTGATTCTTTGGGAGACTCTAGTCTTAAGTACAGTATCAGAATTATATACTCATTATCTTGCCAAAGACAGAAGGACCAATTTAATACGACTCATAACTCACACAGGTATTGAGAGGTTAGGAAAGAAAATAGCTGCACTTCGCTCACTCACCAATACAGGCATTATCGATTTTGGTACGCGCCGACGTGCAGTACGTTTTTGGCAGAAACGCGTATTGCATCACCTAGCAAACAGGCTGCCAAGCCATCTCTTCGATGGCACATCTAACTTGTTCTTTGCTAAAGAGCTTGGGATCCCTGTCAAGGGCACTATGGCTCACGAGCTCTTTATGGTCCTATCGTGTTTGACTGATACAGACCATGGGATTCGCGGAACTCACTTTAGAGTTCTCGACGAGTGGTATGACGAATATGGTCTTGATCTTAGTATAGCATTGTCGGATACGTTTGGTACTCGTGCTTTTTTCGAAGACTTCGAGACAGACCTTACGTTGTCGTACAATGGTACACGTCACGATTCTGGTTGTCCGTACGAATATGGCGCTAAGACGATAAGGCACTATGAGCATTATGAAGTTGATCCAATGGAGAAGAGCATTGTATTTAGCGATGGTTTAGACATAGATAGCATTATAGCCCTACATAGATATTTCGATGGTCGCATCAATACGTCTTTTGGTTGGGGTACAACTCTTACCAATGATATAGGCCTACCAACTATATCGATAGTGATGAAAGCCATAGGGGCATTTGGCCGTTCAACTGTTAAGCTTTCTGATAATTTAGCTAAGGCGATCGGTGAACCTGAGCGAATTGAAAGGTTCAAGAAAATCTTTGGATATACCAATACGTCCTTGCAGATGTGTGTGGTTTGAGCCGTTCTTAATATAATGATTTATCATAATTGTTTGATCCATATAAGAGAGTGGAGTTTTCACTCACTTGATCAAAAGATAAACTTTAGATAAACTTCTCGATAATAAAGTGTAATAAGATCTCAACTCTATTCACTTTACTCACTTTATTCGATTTATAGGAGTTGTTATTATGACAGAAGCTGTTGGAGCCGGTGACGAACTTGAATTGTACGGTGCCGAATGTACGGTGCCCGAGATTCGCCAGTTTTTGCGTTCGACATTCGAGCGCAATACCATGGCGATTGAGCGTGGCTATCCTCGTGAGACCGCTTGTATCTGGGGCTTGCATGGCATTGGTAAGACTGACGTTGGCAAGCAGTTCGCAGAGGAGGGCTATGAGGTTCGGGATGTTCCAATCGCCCAGTTTGAAGAGATGGGTGATTTTCATGGTATGCCTGAGATCGTCATAGAGGAAGGAACGGGTCGTCACATTACTCGTCAGGCGCTTCCGGATTGGGTTCCAGCCGAAGAGAAGAAGGGTATTCTTCTGTTCGATGACTGGAATAGAGCCGATAGTCGTATTGTAAAGGGTATCATGCAGCTCATCCAGGACTATAGAATGATCACATGGTCTATCCCGCACGGATGGACGATTGTTCTGACGGCGAATCCTGATGGTGGCGATTATCTCGTCACAACGTTGGACGATGCGGTTTTAACTCGTATTCGCCATATCACGATGGTCGCCGATGTGGAAGCATGGGCACAATGGGCCACTGATAACAATGTCGATTCGCGTGGGATCAGTTTTGTTCTGCGCCACAAAGAAGTGATCACGAACAGTAACTCTCGCACGAATCCTCGTACGTTGACGGAGTTCTTCAGAACTCTGCAGGACATGCCGGATCTCAAAAGCGAAGCGCGTGCAGTCGAGATCAACGCGATGGCGTCGTTGGATCCAGAGACGGCAACGACGTTCCTTACGTTTGTCAATAGCGATATGAGTCTACTCGTTGAAGCAATGGATATTTTCGACCGCTTTGAAGAGATTCGGCCGAAGCTGGAGATGGCAATCAACGGTACAGATGGTACAATGAATCTTGATATCCTGGGAGTGATTTGCGGCCGTGTGATGTTTGAAGCTGCAAAGAAGGGATTCGAGCCGAATCAAACACAGATCGCGAACTTTCAGAAGTTCCTGTGTGACGATCTTGTTCCGGCTGATAAGGTCCATCAGATTCTTCGCTATATTAACCAGATCCAGAGCGATCAGCGTGATTCGAAGGCTTACACTCTCGCGATGTCGAATCAGCAGCTCCTCGAAAAGATCAAAGACGTCCTCACGAACTAAGAGTATTAGAGGCAACTCGAAAACTCTTACTTTGATAACGAAGGAGTTTTATCAATGCTGCTGACACCACAAGGACAGAAGATCAAATTACAGCCAGAAAAGCCGAAGCCTATCACGAAAGCTGATATGCTGCCGCTGAGTAAGGCTGTAGTTCGTTTGCTCAATACACATCCGTTCTACGGATGGATTCTTGCGAATATGAGCAGACAGTTCACTAATACGCTCTGTACATATGTGGCGGTTGGTGTAACCGATCGTATTGTGTTGTATATTAATCCGTTCTTGTTTAATCTGCTGAGTGCGAAAGAGCAAGAAGGGGTGCTGGAGCACGAGATTAATCACATCTTACTTGATCACATCAAACGCCATCCGCACACAGCCGCGAATGATCCAAAGCGATGGAACATTGCTGAGGATATCGTGATTAATGATCTGATTGATCTCGGACTTAAGTTAGGAAAACTGCCGCCAACTGGCCAGTCTAGTGAGTATTTTGGATTCCCACCGAACAAAACGTCGGAGTGGTACTACAACGCTTTAGCAAGCAAAATGAAGAAGATCAAGATCAAATTACCAGGCCAGCCTGAATCGGGCAAGCCAGATGGTGACACGATTGAGATCACCATAATTGATAGCCATGATAAATGGGGTAGTAACGAGAACAATCTAGATGCTCAAATGAGCGAAACGATGCTTACTGCTACAATTAATCAGCTCGTTGATCGGGCTGAAAGAGAAACTCAATCGTATGGTACTTTGCCAGGTTGGTTGCAACAGAAGATCGATCAGATCAGAACACCCAAACAAGTTCCTTGGCAGAAAGTTCTTCGCAGATTCATTGCAAAGGGTGGTAAAGGATATCTGATTTATACAAAGAAGAGAGAGAGCAAGAGATTTAAGACTCGGCCGGGTACGAAGTTGGGGAATCAACTCAAAGTTTGGGTTGCGATAGATGATTCTTGTTCGATTAGCGATTTTCAGTTATCAGTATTCGCAGCGGAATTGAGACATCTTGCGAACACTGGCGCTGAGATTATGATAATGGAAGCTGATACAGCTGTTACTCGTGTGCGACAATTTAAGAAACGATTGACTTCTGTGACTGGTCGTGGCGGCACAGATTTAGGTGCACCATTCAAATGGCTGATGAGCAGAAAAATCAAGCCAGATGCATTCATCTACATGACTGATGGATACGGTCCGACGATCGATTACGAACCGTTTCCAACGCTGTGGGTTTTTACTCAGGATAGCGATACATCGGTCGAGTGGGGCAAAAAAATCATCATCAAAGATAAAGACCTGGCTGCTGCAGCAGCATAAGAATTACTCCTATTCGAGGAGTGAGTGGGGGAGACGGGACGCCACAATGGTGTCCTGTCTCTTTTAGTTAACTACAGTATCAAACCATGGAGATAAATTACCGATGGCGTTTTTGAGCGAGCAAGCCCGTACATCAAGACGGTCGCCCAGAAAGCCTGCGAAGGGTGATCTCGTAGCAAAGTTAGGGATTGTCCAGCCTAAAGACAAGTTAGATCATCATCTCTATATTTATCGCAACCCAGCGTTTAATGGCAATGAGAAGAAAGAATCGAATAAGCCTCAGTATTTGTATGATTGGCGGAAAGTCAGTCCAACCACACAGGTGTACAATACTGCTCGCATGTATGGGTGTAGCGATTTGGTGCTCTACTCAGGTCCGACACTAAAGAGTTCTGGCCGTAATGTGAGAGTCTGTTTCGTGGCAGGACAGATTTATCAAGTTGGATATAGTCGGCATCATGAATCAGAAGACAATAGCTTAATAAGACTTTTGCCTTCAGGCAATGCACACGCTGGCAAGAGTATTCCTCCAGTACTCGTGACCGATATTCGTCACATAAGTGCTCAGAGAGAAGGAGAGCGAGCACGAATATTAGCAGATGAGATTCTGCTTGCTCAATTAGAGGAGATTAATGAGCGCTATGTAGGAGTGGTTCCAAGTTTCGATGAAAGTGGAAAGATCAAGTACAATAAACGAATTTACGTACTACACTGCTTTTGGTACAAAGAAGAGTACGTACGTAAAGTGTGTACCACGTTGGGACACGATATCGATGACAATCCAGGTCTCTTATTGCGCACTGATAGTGTTATCGAAGCATTGTTTGATGCGTTATGGGAAGACGACATTCTCGCTAAGGTTGAGGCTGCATAAGGCTTAGTGGCGTTCACTTAGAAATAACCTTCGGATATTTTGGGGTGATTACAAAACGACGGCGTTTTGTAATCACCCCAAAATATCGTAGTTTTGTGAAGCATGAGACATGGCGCTTTTACAAGAACAAAATAAGAGAGTGAGACTTACAGACAAGCTTGTTGCCAAGCAGCGCGTCAAAGGTCTCTATCCCTATGTGTGCCCGAATCCAGATTATAAACGAGGAACAGGATCACCGAAAACCATTACAATATGGTGCACGATAGAAGATACGGAAGAGATTGCAGATGTGAGAATGTTTTGTCCAGGTGACATAGTGCTTTATACTGGATCGCTTATTAGATCCTCAATGAGTGATCATCCCATTTACAAGCCGTTCCATGTATACAAGATCAATTATGTACATACACGACAAGAAAATTCAGTGAGCTTACATCGTGCTGGCAATTTAGCAACATTACGATATTGCTCTTTTCGCATCGATAGTAGTCAATTGCGTCATGTAGATCCAGAAGTATTTCACAATCGTAAACAAAAGCTTTGGGAGATAAAGTTCGAAAACGTTCTGCGACAAAGTCTCAAAGATACATATGGCTTTGAGCGAATCGATACATTTCCCATAGTAGATGTGAAACGCATTTATATTATGCAAAGGCTTATGTCAGATCCGACTCTAATGAAACAGCACAGTATACGAATTTCCATGTTGCAGGATGACGAGTGTCTTGAAGAGCTATTTAAGCTTTTATGGAGTACTGATACGCTCCGCCTGGTCGACGAAGCCCGAGATATGGCAGCAGCGTAGTAACATAACACAACATCTTCTGCAAAATAAACTGCAACATATTAAAACACAATGAACAGTAGGTCAATTTCGACCAAAGCAGTTAGCAGTACCACACATCACTCTCACAAGGAGAATAAGTATCATGTCACAGGGATTCCTTTCTCAGAAGGCCCAGAAGAACACTTCCAACCGTCAGGAATACGTGATCGACGAAGATCGCGTGATTGTTGACGGGTTGGAACAAGAGAAGTCCGCTTCCGAGATCGCCGAACAGCTTGTGGCTGCGGGTTTCAATCGCACGGCAGTGAGTGTCCGCTATCGGATCCAGCGGTTGCGCGCCGAGTGCGATAAGTTCGAGACTCTCGAAGAGTTCCACGCGTCCAAGGTCGCGACACCGGCTCCGGTAGCCGCCGAGGAGGCCGAAGGCGATGAAGCGACTAAAGAGGTCACCGAAGAAGAGGCCGAGGCAGTCGAAGTGTAAACACATAGAGTTTCCCCAACTTTGTGTGATTAGAGCCTGCACCAAACCTCTATGGTGCAGGCTCTTTCTATTGATTTTGTAATATGTGGCATTAGAATTATTTCGTAGGGGTAACAAAATGCGAAGATTTCTTAAAATTATGAATAGTCAGTATGCCGGCCTATTTGCTCTGCTTTTTGTATTGTTAGTAGTAGGCGTATTTGCAGCTCTTGCTCAGAAGAGTATTCCTAAGACAGAGTTTGAAACATTCCAGCAGCAAACTGCCAGAGGCCTCCAGGTCTTTAAGGCCACACAGTATGTATGCAGCATTGAGGTTTTTTCGTCTAGTGGCGCAGCCAAAGGCCAAGCAAGTGTCCAGATTATCACAACAGATGCGACTCCACCAGATTCAATCGTGGTGCGTTATCTTAATTTGGCTACTGATACTTGGGGTGATACTATCACCTACAAGCATTGCTCAACTGCCAACAGAGCACCAAGTATTCGTTGATCAAATCCTTCCAATACTAGAGAAGGGCAACGAATATTATTTGTCGTCGGTTAAGATTCAAGGCAAACTACGGCCAAAGCTCAGTGTGCGTGCTATTCCTCTACCACCGCCATGGTGGGAGTTGATTCTCGAAGAGATTGATAAGTGGTTATTATTGGCAGGGGGAGGGGCTGCAGTAGCAAGAGGCAATAATATTTATAGTCTTCTCAGCGCTTTATTAGGTATAGCGAGAAAAAAAGCCAATGGTGATTCGCCTACTAAAACAACTTGATACTCTGATTGTACATTTGAAAGCGCACAATGCGCCCGAAGAAGCTAGGATATTAGCAGAGGCTATTCCTAGCTTTTTTCGTCGCAACCATGACTACGGCGTTGATTATCAGGACCGTGTAAAACGTGTAATGAGAAAGAAGAAAAAGAAAGCACAAGTTGCTCCGTTTAGTAGCAAACCCTGGGGGGGTGGTGCCGAGCCTAGACATGTGACAGAAACTAACGATGAGGGTCCGTTTCGCAGAAAGCAGTATAATCCGGAAGGCGATGACGAAGCTATTCAAGAGTTTATGCGTGATGTTTCTGGTCCGCATCAAAAGAGACGTCATCGCCGCAAACAAGATAAAAAACCAACTTCTACAGATTTGGGTGATCGCTTTGTTGATCACACTGTAGATCAACACGACGCAAGACATATGATGCATGACCCGCAATCGGATGATAATGTTGAACCAAGTCAGCACTCTTCTAATATTGCGATATGAAAGCATTGGCTTTTCGGTTCAGACGAACCTTGCCAATAGGAGCCTATAAAGAAACAATACGATTCTTTAAAAGGCTCGGTTGTCTTATAGATGTGATACCTGACAATATTAGCGTTACCGTAGTGGCTCACCCACTAGAAGAATATGAAGTCTCAAAAGTAAAGCGGAAGATAATACGTACAGTGGGCAAACTGAACATTTTGCATTGTAGCAATATTCAGATTGACCATGGACATGATCACGAATGATACAGCTATCACTGCTGCTGGTAGTGGTGTCTTTAAGAAAGAAAAATTATGGGTACTACTGATACCGTCTTTTGTAGAAAATGAAGCAGAGGAACCCAAAATATCGCTACGCTGGATGGGAAGGGTTTTAGTAATACTCCAGAGGGCATTGAAGCAATGATAGCAATACTTGATGAGGCAAAACAAGCAATCATTGACGGTTTTCTGAAGTCCGAGTAGGCAACAAACCTTACCTGGAGTAAGTCATGGAGTGAGTCATGAATTATAGTTATTCCCAAGCTAATAAACGAACTATTTTCAAATACCTAGCTGGTAGCCATGCTTATGGCACCTCTAGGCCAGATTCAGATATTGATTATCGCGGTGTATTTATTCCTCCCGTCACAGTTCTCTTGGAACCTGGAGACAAAATAAAAGAGGTTGTAAAGAAGGGAGAGGACGATAAGCTCTATACTCTTCATAGAGTATTCGATTTAATGCTTTCTAGCAATCCTGCCTTTCTAGAGTTCTTGTTTGTTCCACCTGACTGTGTTGTTAGCACCTCCAGGTTGTGGGGCGACATTGTCTTCAATAGGGATTGGTTTCTTAGTCAACGTATCAAGAAATCATTCTCTGGCTATGCCATTGCACAGCTCAAACGTATTCGCTTGCATCGTGGATATTTACTTGATCCGCCCGATCATAAACCCACAAGGCAAGAGTTTGAATTGCCTGAGAAAAGCACAGTTCCTAAGGAGCAACGAAGTGCGGTTTTGTCTATAAGTGCTGCCTTTCTTCGAGATGAAGTGCGTAAGCTCGTAAAGAAAGAAATGGCATATACTAAAGCCAAAGTTGAATGGGATAGTTATCAAAAATGGGAGTGTGGTCGCAATCCTGCTCGTAAGGCTTTAGAGGCAAAGTTCGGATATGATACCAAGCACGCATCTCATCTTGTTCGATTAGTGCGAATGGGTATTGAGCTATTAGAGACAGGTGACGTAGAAGTGAGACGTCCAGATGCAGAAGAGCTCAAAGCTATTCGCGATGGAGCATGGTCCTATGAAAAGTTAGAAGATTATGCAAGCAAAATTGATGCAATGATGGATCCAGTTCTTGCAGGTACTCCCCTGCCTGAAGAGCCGGATCGTGAGAGTGCCTTAGCACTTTTTTGGCAGACTCTTGAGCGGTTTTATGATATCGACTTAAGGGGATTATATCAAAATGAGGGATCTAATGAAGAGGCTTAGTATTCTTGTAGCACTCGCAGCAGTAACACACGTTGTGCTCAATATTGTTAGAGGGCTTATAGCGCATTGATGTACCTTATTTTAAACTTGTATATAATAGAATACAAATACAAACGATTGCATTGTCTCTATCGGAGCTTGTTTAATGGACAATATTTTTGAGGTCGAAGTTAACCCTTTCTCTGATGAGTACCTTTTACAGGAGATAGAGTTCTATGACCTCAAAGAAGTCTACGAGCGAGACGGCGTTAAAGTTATTCAACAAACAGTTGAGTTTGCTCGTTGCGATGACTATTTGAATAAGAATATACGTATAAGTACACCAGCATTCCCGCTGCTTATAATTGACGGAATTCTATGGATGAGTCTTACATACATGGAGTTACAATCACAGTTTATCCCGATAGAGTTTGCGCATGGCCGAGTGGCCTGTGGTGGACTTGGTCTCGGCTATTATGTCCTTCGCATTATGGGAAATGCCAGTGTTGATAGTATCGATGTATATGAAAAAGAATCCCGCATCATTGCCTTTTTTAAAGAGACATTTGGTGATCGTGAGGGATTTGAAAAGCTGATGTTCATTGAAGGTGATGTGAGAAAACAGTTGCGCGGTAAAGAATATGATTTTGTGTATATGGATATTTATGCAACTCTCTTACCTGATGAGGTGGTTAGCGATACGCATCTGTTTTTCGATGCAAATGAAATTGAGCATTACCATTTTTGGGGGCTGGAGAAAATATTGCTTGACGCCCTCAATTTGGGGCTTTTAGATACAAGCGAGGTTTCTTATGCATACCGTGATTATTTTCGTCTTTGGTTAAAAGCCAATGATAATTATAAGATGTATGCTTGTCAGACAACTTCTGATTTTGTGGAGAGCGCGGTTGAGGCTTTACGTAAAACCGGACTTTTAGATGAGGCTTGGTAGTGTCATTGCGTAAGATAATTTCAGGTGGTCAGACCGGTGTTGATAGAGCTGCACTAGATGCAGCTCTTGCTTTGAGCTTCCCTTGTGGTGGTTGGTGTCCTAAAGGAAGAATTTCTGAAGACGGTACAATTCCAGATCAATATCCACTGAAGGAAATGCCGACCGCTCAGTATCCACCACGAACAAGAAAGAACATTGCAGAGAGTGATGGTACGCTTATAGTCGTGGCAAAATTACCAGCTTCTGGTCGCGGTACGAGATTGACGATCAAAGCAGCACACGAAGCTAAAAAACCAGTTCTTGTAGTGGCACGTAAGAGGAAAAAAGTATCTCACAAAATAGTTGAAAAGATACTTGCGTGGTGTGAGCAACACAACATAAGAACCTTGAATGTTGCAGGTACTCGTGGCAGTAAAGATCCTTTGATTCACGAGAAAACTCAGGAGTTGATCTATGCTGTACTGCGAGAGTCTATTGGTAGGGACAAAATTAATAGTCTGTGAAGATTGGTGGTTTACTCGTAGTGTCTTTGACGAACATCACGAAGAGGTTGGGTTTATTGTTCCCAAGGACACTGCAGCGTATGCAACCACTAATGTTGACAGCATTGTTGCATTAGCACAAAATCACAGATATGCAATGTTAATAGTTGAGAAATTATATAAGACGCTTTTTGGCTTTGAATGTTTTCCTTATAAGGAAACGTCTGGTGGACTTGAGCTAGACATGACAAGGATTGATCAATTGGATTCTTGGCGCATACAAATAAGTTATCCATTGATAGTATACGCGGATGAATTACGGCGGTGGTTCTCTTTCGCTGAGGAGATTGAGAGTAATGTCTAATACAATGCATGAGCAGATGCCTATAATATTGAAAACGATAGAAGTCGATGTAGAAATAGTACCAGTAGTGTCATGGCTCAATAAAGTTGAAGGTATCTTTACGACGTATTCATGTTAGGAAAAAAGACAAGATCAGGCATTCCCACCCACTGTCATGTTTATATATGTTCATGAGCATGCTCTTGATCAGATTGTGTCTTAATGGGAAATGCAATATGGCACTTTGTGCCTAGTAGCTCCTAGGATAATCTAGACACGGCTCGTCAGCATAGCGGTATTAGAGCAATTCATTTGCGACAAGCATTTAACAAAAAACGAAAGAGTCTTTATGCGATGTCTGAGATGTGGATATTGTTGCATTTATTATGATGTAGTGATAATTGATGATGAAGCAGAGCCTGAAGAGGACGCGCCATTTGGACTCTCCTATAAGTCTGGAGGTACTCCTTGTAAGCATTTAAAGGTCATAGATGGAGTAGCTGAGTGTTCAATTCATGACGACCCTCGTTACGAAGATACTCCTTGTCATGATTTTACTCAAGTGGGGGCACCAGATGATCCTTGCAGAATGGGACAGGGCATTCGCAATGGTATAGTACAGATTGAGATCCCAGAAATACATTGAGTAATTAACCGTATTTTAAATGAGAGGCGGCAATGCATAACTTTTCGTGGGTAGTGTCTGGGAAACTCGCTGGAGCTGGTCTTCCACAAGTATTTAAAGGATTTGAATTACAGTGCAGTGCGTTGCAATACATTTCTGAACAGGAAGTTGAAGCCATTTTGTCATTGACCGAAGATCCTTTCTTATCTGAGGCAATTGATCAGTTTGGCTTCAAGTACTTGCATGTTCCGATTCCTGATTTTACTGCACCGACGATGGCGCAGCTTAGTCAATGTATCAGCTTCATCGATTCGAACAATTCCACCGTAGCACATTGTTGGGGAGGTAGGGGACGAACAGGAACAATTCTTGCAGCATATCTGATCAGTAATGGTTGGCATTGGACAGACGCGATTGAGCGTATTCGTGAGTTGCGTCCAGGCTCAATTGAGAATGACGATCAGGAAGACTGCCTGGAAGAGTTTTGGTCAACACAAAACACGACACCGGACGAGGATCAAGTTGAAATTTCTGATCAGTTGCGTGAACACACCGATATCCCTAATCGGCTATGATTGGGAGAAGAAAGACATTTTTTGGACGTGCCCTTCAGCGCTTCTTAGGGCCTGTGGGATTTGTTGCATCAATAATACTCTCGTTATTGCAGCAGATGATACGCTAACATTCATTAGTGAGAATGAGCGACACACTGTAGCTCTGCCAGGCCCCTACGAGAATACAGCCCATAGTGTTCATCCCGTGAGTGAACGAGCAGTTGGCATAGTAGATACTGGCAATTCTCGTATGCTCGTGTATGATCTTGAGGGTGAGTTGGTGCACAATCACGATCCTCTATCTTCGTGGAGAAACGGTGTAGGTCTGGATTTTGACACGATTCACATGAACGATTTTACTATTACACCTTCGGGTGTAATAGCGTCATGTTTTGATTATCGTCCTTGGCGAGCAGTACAGAGTCATCTTACGTGGGATGAGTGGAGTATAGGAGGATTTGGTCTTCTCATTAATCTCACAGGAGCAGACGGCAAAGGTAGAGGTAGAATTGCCGGTTGTGGATTGAATCACCCGCATTCGTTGCAGTATTACGACCCATATGTTTATGTATGTTCTTCTGCCACTGGCACGTTTCATGTGTGTGAGTTCACAGATAGAGGTCAAATAGTTCCCATCGAAGACTATAAAGTAGCTGGTGCACACTTTCTGCGTGGCGCATGTCGCCATAAAACCGGTTGGGTTCTCGGTGGGAGCGCTGCACGTCATGGAGAAAGAGTTGCAGATAGTATGAAATTATTCTTTCTTGACTTTTTCGACGCGGGAACAACGAAAAAACCAGAGGTCACCGAGGAGCTTGAGTTAGGACATCACGGAGAGATCTATGACATTATTCCGTGGGATGACGCAATAATGAACGGTGTCCGTAATCGCATCAAGAGTGGTAACTAAAATTTGTTGACAACAACAAACAAAGTAGTGATTATAAAATATCGTTAAAGATCAGGTAGGCAAACGAAAAATAACCTTGCGTATAATCATGTGGCGATTTAATACCTTTTATTATCGAGATCGACAGATGTAGTTAGATCACTACACTGCGAAGCTAAACAAGGGCCAACTGGCAGGCTTCTGGTGCGTGATGATCTAACCACACGACACTAGTCTAAGCGATATCCTGCGTCAGGGCCCTTTTCTCTTTGCCATGAAGAATATAAACGAGCAGTTGAGAGAATTGAAGTGGATAGTGACTGGGTGTGGGATTTTAGTCCTGATACTTTGGCTAACGGAGAATGTGTGATGAAAAAAACGAAACCCTTCGTAGCGTTTTTGTGTCGCCTTAATGATCATATTGTTCGTACTAGCTTCAGGATGGAAAGGTTAAACCAATGAAAGATATTGTTCACTTTACAGCCTCACTAAATATGTGGGGCTGTAGCTCAGGTGGAAGAGCACCTGGTTGAAGCTCAGGGTGTCACAGGTTCGATTCCTGTCGGTCCCACCCTTTTATTAAAGGTCGGGTATTTTGGATGAAACTCGCATCTCAATAAGAATGTATCAAGATGCAATGGATGCACAATACAATTGTATGTGCATAGAAGCAGCATATGCTGGCATTGCTCATACAGAGCTTATTTCAACTACCCGTCCATTATACGAATAGCGCTTGGAACGCGCAAAAAATCGTGCTCGCAAAAGGCTCAAGAAAAGATTATCGAAAATAGGACATTATGGATAGTATACGCAAATCGCAGGTTGTCGACTGGCGAAAAGCAGGACGCTCTTTTCGTCACCTTTTAAAAGAACGTGGAGATCGGTTTAAGTTCTTGTGCGATGCGCGTAATTATAAGGATTATAAGGATTACGAAGATGATGAGGGCGTCACTTCGAAGCACCACGACGGCGGGAGTATTTCAGGGTGAAGTGACACGTATACATCAGGGGGTGTTGCATATGAAAAAGTGTGGCGAGATCTTCTGTTTTTGTATGTACGCAGCATATCTTATAGTGACGCATTTTTGGAGAAAGATTACAAGACAATGTTAGATCTCTTGAGACGTTTGGTTGATTCAGAAAAGACTCACCATTCTTTTTACAATAGTAATAGCATTGGCCTTACTTAAGATAGCAACAAGTTTTTAATGAGTGGGCCTGTAGCTCAGTGGATTAGAGCAGATGGCTACGAACCATCAGGTCGGGGGTTCGAATTCCTTCAGGTTCACCATTTTATAACAAAGGTGTAAAATGCGTTGGTTTTCGGCAATACTTTGTTATTGGGGACTTCATACGTGGGGCAAAAGAATGTCTATGTCACCACATGGTTTTATGTATCAAAAATGTGAACATTGCCCAGTAGCGCACGACTATACGAAAAAGTACAGTGACATAAACAATATGGAGTAATCATGGACAACACTGTTTTGCTTGAAAAGAAGATCGAAAAGATGGGGGCCCGTGTTGAGTTTTTCGAAACGGGTGAAAGCTTGTCAGATCCTGCTAGTCTTCCATCCTTTGATATTCGCAACGATAAAAAGGGTGAGAAGTTTTTCATTCGCATGGGTAAAAACTCTACTGCCTCCATTGAGGTGATCGATCTGCAGCCCAAAGATCGCCACATGCTAGTTCTTGTACGCCAACCCGATAGAGAGGTAGAAGTCTTTCAGAATTTCAGGGATCGTCTCGATGGCAAAAAGCCCGAAATGCGCAAGCTTCGTGCTTCGAAGAGTAAATTTCTCCTTGGTCACGACGAGCGTCATTGGTTCGTTGCTGCTATTCCTGAAGATAGCTCTGCGAGCAATGTTCGTACCGCAAAGGAAGCTCTTCAGCCTCCGGAAGTTAGAGAGGCAATTGTACAGAAGAAGGTAAAACGCAGCAAACGCACGAAGCGTAGGAACAAAGCATTTAAACGTCAAGGCGAATGGTTTTTTGTTCCTGTTTCCGATCTCGTTCCTGATGAGGATTTGATCCTCAAAAACGAGCCGCTGAGTCGTGGTCGCGGTAGCAAGCCGCACATGATGGAATTTGCATATCGTCGTGGTGGCGTAGCAGTATATGTTAACCATCGCCATCCTACCGGTCTCACACAGAGAGAATACGAAGCCTTACCTGCCGAACAGCAGCGTGGTTCTGGTGTTATGTGGGCTAAGATGGTTCGCGACGCTACGGTGTTTGCCAAGGGCAAAATCAGTCATGGAGATCATGCACCAGTTATTCTCAACGACTGGCATTGTGTTCTGATGAATACTGAGAATAAAGCTCATGCAATAGACCAGGTTGCGTTTTTGGACTAGGAAGTGCCAAACAAAAAAGCGATATATGAGCGATATATGAATAAATGGCGCAATATTGAATGGCACTGGACTAACGACAATGAAAAAACAGGCCCTGATGGATCAAAACAATTAGGGTCGCCTTTGAAACATGGTCGGGCGTGGTTCTGTCATAATCTGTCCAAAAAGAAAAGAACTCGTACAGTAATGTTTGAGTGGGTTCTATGGACACATTTCTGGCACGCATATATTAGTTGCGATGAAAACGATGAGCAGGTACATTTTAGCATTGGCTGTGGCTTGTTTGCCCTTTGGATTGGTCTCGGTAATATTGTACCGTATTGGATGCTTCCTACTCGGATGGTACAAGGAACTCAAGACAAACCCTTTGAGATGATTCAAAATCGCAAGATCGGTATTAGTTATCTTATAGGGACATTTACGCTGAGCTTGTGGGAGGATCCTACCGCATGGTCTTCAACGGATCCTTGGTGGTGGAGCATTGGTTTCAATCCGTTTGATTTCTTTCTTGGGAGAGCAAAATTTTCAACTGTAGAATTACATGACAAGTTAGTTACATTGCCGTTACCAGAGCAGAACTATATTGTACACTGTCATTTAAAGCAGCAAGTAAAGAAACGCCCAAGATGGTTCTCAAAGCGGGAGAATTACGGAACAATAAGTTGTGACAATGGCATTCCAATGCCTGGGAAAAACGGAACTGATTTGCAAAAAGAGATAAGTCAGAATGGTTCAACCTACGAACAAGTGATTAGTAATACAGTTGAATATGTTCTAAGAAAAAGACAACAACGTTGGGGTCAACATGAACCAAGATAAGTATTGGGGTAGTAACTCAGCTGGTTAGAGTCTCGTCTGCCCCGCCATTTTAAAATGGGAGCATCCTTAAGTGATAGAGGACAGTTCTAGACTCCAATCTTTTTCGTGGAGTAAGCTTTCTGTCAAATTCTTTTACGCTGTAAAGGTTCTTCCCGCTAAGAACCTGCTAATGCGAAATCGCAACACATGTGCAGCACATGAAATACAGTATGGCGGGACCTAGTTAGCCGGGACACTGATGAGTTTCTACGACTCGGAGGGCACCACGGAGATTACTATAGTTCTGGTCAAAATGGCAGAGACTACGGCATTGTATCCCATTTAACCCACACGGAGAAATAGTTTGTTATTCACATCTGAATCAGTAACCGAGGGACATCCTGATAAAGTAGCCGATCAAATATCTGATGCGATCCTAGATGCGTACTTAGAGGTTGATAAATATGCAAGGGTAGCTTGTGAGGTACTTGTTACGACCGGACAGGTAGTTATTGCTGGCGAAATCACAAGTATTACACCGATCGATGTTGCAGCAGTGGTGCGTAAGACAATCAAAAAGATAGGTTACGTTGACTCAGAGATTGGGTTCGATTATAAGTCGTGTGGTATCATGGTCAATCTCGATAGACAGTCTCCCGATATATCACAAGGAGTTACAGCTGGAAAAGGACGCTTTAAGGAACAGGGTGCAGGTGATCAGGGTATGATGTTTGGATATGCATGCCGTGAAACGCCACAACTCATGCCCTTGCCCATTATGTTGGCTCATAAGATATGTAAGAAACTAGCTACACAGCGCAAACATCATTCGACATGGTTGCGCCCAGATGGAAAAGCGCAAGTAACAGCTGAGTATGACGATGAGGGTAACATTGTTAAGATTCCAACAATTGTTGTTTCAACTCAGCATGCCCCTGGTCCGTACAATCCAAGAGGTGTAAGAGACTATATCTATGAGACTGTTATTGCTCCTTGTTTGCCCCACAAGTGGCGAATGAACAAGCAAGAGATGGAAGTGCTTGTTAATCCTACAGGTAAGTTTGTTGTAGGAGGTCCACACGGAGATTGTGGACTGACAGGACGTAAAATCATTGTAGACACATATGGCGGTGCATGTCCACATGGTGGTGGTGCTTTTTCTGGAAAAGATCCAAGCAAAGTCGATCGTAGTGCCCATTATATGGCGCGCTATATCGCAAAGAACATTGTGGCAGCTGGCATTGTTGATAGAATCACAGTTCAATTGGCTTATGCAATTGGCGTAGCTGAGCCTGTATCAATCAGTGTTGGTACCGATTACAGTAGCGATTTCACTAACGATCAGATAGTAGAGCTTATTTACGATTGTTTCGATATGACGCCCGCCGGTATTATTAAGCAATTTGATCTGCTGCGTCCTATTTATGCCAAAACAGCAGCTTATGGACACTTTGGTCGTAGTGAGTTTCCATGGGAAAAGGTGGACAAAATCGATGAGCTAAAGAAGAGCATGTGAATTGACCACTATAAAAGTCTCCTAGGTGACTCGTGCATGTCATCGCTTCGTTTTCTCAAGGAAAAAATGGCCAAAAACCTTGAGTCGAAAAAATGTGAAACATCATAGCCCTTTATGTGTCTCTCGTTTAAGGTCGCGCCTTAAGGGGGAAGACCGGAAATGACGAGTAGCAGAGCGGCACGAAACCGACCGTGTGACAGGTCGGTAAGCCTGGGGGACTTTTATAGTGGCCAAAACAAAGCACATAGAGACAGCAAAGATCAAGATCGAGTATATCTGTCCAAAGCTACAACGTAAAGTCTCACGAGTATTGGACCAGTTCGACTTCTCACACAGCGATTCATCATGTGATTTATGTGGGAGTCATGGATCTTTGACAATTGAATTCAGATGCAAAGCGTGTAATTATTTTCACGAGTATGAAATAAGCTCGTGGTAATTGTAGGGGTATAGTTCAGTTGGTAGAACGTCGGTCTCCAAAACCGAAGGTCGGGGGTTCGAGCCCCTCTGCCCCTGCCAATTTTAATGGAGAAGTAAATGGATTTCGTCGAATGGTTTGATGTAGATGACCTTGGACATATTAAAGCGTATTGTCATTTGGAACGTACAGGGTTTTGGCCAAAGGGTTTTATTCCTGACAATGTTGTGATGCATCCACAATGGGCACTTTTATTACAATCTAAAATGGCAGATGCATGGGTTCATCACATGCGTAGCATTACTCCAATCGAGCAAGAGGAGGAAGTTCCAGCATGAAGATTACATTTATCGGTGCAGGATCAGCTTTCAATAAGAAAGACTTCCAGTCAAATATGCTTATTGAGGGCGAGTCTGGAAAGAAATTGCTACTTGATTGTGGCAATTATGCTACAATCGCAATGCAAGATATGGGCATCCATGGCGATAATTTTGCTGATGAGATTGATGCAATCTACATATCGCATGTCCACGCTGATCATATTGGTGGATTAGAAGAGATAGCGTTCTGCACATTCTTTAATCCAAATGCACCGAAAATCAAACTGTTCTGTGTCAGCTCGTTAATGCATCGTCTTTGGGATGATAGTCTCAAGGGAGGAATGGGCTCTTATGAGGGTAAGGTGATGCACCTTACTGATTATTTTGAGTGTCAACCCATTAGCACTAATATCGGGTTTAGCTGGGATGGACTTCAGTTTCAGACTGTACAAACTGTGCATTTCATGAATGGGTTCGAAATTGTTCCGAGTTTCGGACTACTTATGCGAAGGATTGGTAAAGACAATCCAACTGTTTTCATTACCACCGATACGCAGTTTTGTCCCAATCAGATTCATAAGTTTTATGATCTTGCGACCGATGTTTTTCATGACTGTGAAACTGCTCCGTTTAAATCTGGAGTTCATGCTCATTATACTGATCTGGAAAGTTTGAGCGATTCGACGAGAGCAAAGATGTGGTTGTATCACTATCAGCCTGATCCTCCTCAAAGTCCTGAGGAAGATGGATTTCAAGGTTTCGTCCAGAAGGGACAAGTATTTGAATTTTAAAGACAGTCACAAGGAAGCACATAGGGCCGTCATGGCTGGCGGAGGGGTGAGGATAAAGGGGAACCTCACATAGACTGTCTTAGGAGCCGGATAAGAAGTGGGTAGCGTGGCTCTGTAACGGGAGCGGCGAGCGAAAACGTTATTCCGGTTTGGCTGACCAGTGAAAGCGTAGAAAGCAGGAGCGCACCGCAGATAGGCCTCTTGTGGCGCATAGCACTTTCACACAACGGACAAGGCTTAGGCCCGTAACGGCTCCGTTTTATCTTGGAGGAGTATAATGGAAAGTCTTAACAGCAAATATATTGTTGTAGTAAGCGAAAGAGAAACAGAACCAGGTTGTTGGAATTGCTTGTGCGTTGAGATCTTCATGAAGCAAAATGACGGACTTGGAGATACACCGGATGGCAGTAGTTTCACCAAAATTGGCGAATACGAACGTAACTATCGTAGTATGTATAATACCTTTGTTCCGTTCAGGCAAGGTGATCAGGATTACGCTTTGTATTCGCGAGACTACACTGCCACACGAGTAATGACTCTGCCAGATTGCAAAGATGTAGGTGGCGAAGCATCCGATGCCTGTGGCTTCTGTCCTGTCGATTTTTTCGTACCGGACAGTGATCCCTCAAGGGGGTTCGATGGAACGTTTGGATTCGTAGCAGGATGCATCTGGGGAGATGATACATCGTGGAAAATTGAGTACTTAGACCTTAGTAAGATAAGTGAAGGAATTCTGACAAGAGAAGCCAAATTTGGATATGTATCCTTACCAATAGATACTGCTTTAGAAGAGGCTGTCTGTCTTGAGCATTATTGGGTTGGCGATCTCAGATCAACTAATAAAAATGGCGAGGTTGAGATCTTGACGCTGAATGACCGCGTTGTCGATTTGTCCACAGGACATCATTTTTACTTGGACCATGTTATTGATCAGGGATGTTGTGGCAACGGATGTCACTGTGAATGCAACACATGTAAGCGCACAAGAGAAATTGAAGAAGAGTTAGAAACAACAGACGCATAATGGGAAGTGTCCATGCCAGCAGACTGTAAATCTGCCGCTCATCAAAACAGGCGTGAGGTTGAGCGCGGGGGTTCGATTCCCTCACTTCCCACCATATTCTTGAGGGGTAGCGCATTCTAGGTAAGTAAGGAAACACTGCTCACCGGATAGGGGAGATTGGCATTAAGAAGCGATGAATTTCCTGCATCGGATATGTGCTTAACCGCTAGGGGAGACGGTAGCTACTTTGGGCTTATATTTCCGCCACTTACTTTAGTGTAACGCGCTACCCCTTTTTCTTTTGAGGTTGAAATGATGACGAGAGAAGATATCCGTGGATGGCTTACGGATTATCCTTTGAAACCAGAAAATCCAACACACATGATCGTTGCTATAGATACATTCGATTATGAGGATTATCCGGTTTATGTTGAAGAGGGTGAAGATGCGCAGGAAAAAGTCGATGAGATTAATGATCGCTCAATGCAAAAAGTGATGGAAGTATATAATTACTCAATTGATCTTGAAGAGCAAATCGCTGCCAAGCGAGTATGGAATATATGAAAAAGCAAATCGCCGCTGTCATATTGTTATTTATAGTAGGAAAGATAGCTTGCAAGAAGGTTCCGCAATACGAAGTTAGTAACCGTTTTGTGATTTTTGGTTTGCGCAAAATAATGGATATCCTTAACTGGATTGGGTATGGTTTCTTGGGTTGGCACAGTTGGATAATAGATCGCTTTGGTCGTCGTGAAAGTGATAACGGTACACATTCCATAAGTCTTTGAGTGAGTATTGATCCTATCGTAGTAGGATGGTTGTCCTTGCTAATTACGATGAGGCAGCGCCACCTCTTGGCATCCCGGTTTCTCGTCCGCTTTTAACTATGTTGAGAGAAACCATATGGGACAATTTATGAGCCTTAACGTGGGCGACAGGGAAAAGAAGTCGTGATTGGGTTGGGAGCTAACGAGAGAAGGGCGGGGAAAGCGCCTTAAAGCAAGGTAGCGGGAGTCAGACTGGGGAACCCTGACCAATACTCACTCTTTTTCTTGTAGGGAATATGAAGCTACTGCTAAGTTGGTATCAATCAAAACACCGTATTCATTGATGGGTTATGATTGGAATACGGGTGAGGTTTTTTGGAAGATTGAACATAAATATGTCGTCGGCCAGGGCATTTGTTACGATGGTAATGCTCTACGAATTACTGGCGGTATGGTAGTTGCCATGATAACACATATGGCGTAATGGACATAGGCAATACTCGCGTTATTGTTTATGATCAAAAAACAGATAAGGCAATTGATTCTTTGTGCCCAATTGAACACTGGGGCAAGCCATTGCCTGAAGATGCTATCCACATGAATGACTTTGTGGCTATACCGTTTGGCATCTTAGCTACAGCGTTCAGCCATCAACCATGGAGAACAATTCGCGATAACATTACGTTAGAGCGTTGGTTTAACTTAGAGCATGGAATTATCTTCAATCTCACTGGGGGATGGTAAGAAAGAAGCAGGTGGTAGAATAGTAGGGACGGGGTTTTGCCAAGACGAAGCGGATTATTTTGGTATTTATTGTGTAGATAACGATCGAGCATACTTAGTCCTTGTTGATGAAGTAGGTAAAGCTAAGTGTAAGTTGCGATTGTTGTCTGTTAAGAATGCGGATAAAAAGGTGGTAATCTGACAAAGATTCATTGGACAAAAGATTTTGAGCTATAATGTAGGTCTGAGATGCAATAGAACTAAGGTATCCTAGGCATGCTTTAGTTTCTGGGTTCTCTTTCCACATGGACCTGGTTCGATTCCGGAGACCCGCTCCAACTTTTGAGGTGAAAATGCATTACTTTAGATTCACTAAGGGTGAGAAGTGGCTTAAGACTCTGATAGAATGGGAAATCATATTTGTAATGTTTATGGGTCTATTTCTTCTGTACTTTGTTAATGGTGTGGGGTTCTAGTTGAGCTATCTGGTTCTTCTTGCTGACCATCCATTGCTTCTTCATAATATAGGTTTTTGGCTTGGGTTTGCATCTTTGATTTTAGGTGCAAACATACTTGTTAAGAACGCTTCTCGCTTTGCAATTTCTTTGGGAATAAAGCCTGTTGTAGTAGGGTTGACAATAGTAGCATTTGGAACATCAGTACCAGAACTCGTAGTAAGTTCCGTTGCCGCTTACACCGGCAAGAGTGGTATTGCACTTGGCAATGTGATTGGTAGCAACATAGCAAATATTGGCTTGATTCTTGGTATCACTGCTCTGTTGCGTCCGATGAAAGTGCAAGCGGTATTTTTTACCTCAGAACTTCCTATCATGCTTGGTGTCACTGCCGCTTTTATAGTGATGTTGCATGATGGTATTATCACAAGAGTAGAAGGAGCAATTCTTCTAGCTACTTTGATCGGGTATCTTTGTATTTGTCTACGCACTCCCAAAGACTCTGTTGAGGTTGAAGAAACTAGCAAAAACGGAGCGGTACAACATATACGCAGTGTTGTATTAATGGTTTTTGGATTAGTATTGCTCGCGACGGGTGCTCAACAAATGGTTGTCTCCGGAGCATTTATCGCCAGAGCCTTTGGAGTAAGTGAGCTTATAATAGGAATCACATTATTTGCTATAGGATCGTCGCTTCCGGAATTAGCAACCTGTATTATGGGAGTGATACGCAAACAAGGTGATATATCGATTGGCAATATCGTCGGTAGTAATATCTTTAATATAGCTTGTGTTATTGGCACTGCAGCATTGATAGCGCCATTGCACACTGAGCACGATGTTTTTATAATGGAAGTTCCTGTATTATTAGCGTTTAGTGCTGGATTGCTTCTGTTTATGAGAACAAATTATAATGTATCTCGTTGGGAGGGGACTATATTCCTCATAGGGTATGTGGCATTTATGATAGGATTGTTCGTATGACTGAAGTATTAATTACCGATCAAGAATTGCTCGAAAAAGCAGGAGTAATGACAACTACAGCAAGGGCTGTTATGAACTGCTATCATTTAGAAGAAATGTCTGCTTTAGTTACAACGGTGAAACGTGCCACGCAAAATTACGATGATCTTATGCTTAAAGCCACAAAACAACGTGACGCAGAACTCAATAACGTCGGTGCATTATTAGCCTAATTGGATGCGATGTAGCTCAGTTGGTCTAGAGCAGCGGAATCATAATCCGAAGGTCGTGGGTTCGAGTCCCACCATCGCAACCATTTTTATTGAAAAGAATCTATAAGACAAGAATTGATTCTACCGGTTGAATTAGTCCATAAATTTTGGAGTGACATTGCAAATTACGAGAAGGTAGGAGAAACTGTAAAAGGGTATCTCATTGAACACTCCGGTTTGGCACCCAAGTCTAGCGTATTAGATGTTGGATGCGCTACCGGTCGTATGGCAGCAGTAACACTAACAGAGTACTTGGATGCTGATGGGCATTATGAAGGATTCGATATTATTCCCGAGGGAATACAATGGTGTGTTGAGAATATCACATCACGTTTTCCAAACTTTCGATTTCAAGTAGCTGATCTTTACAATAGAGCTTATAACCATCGAGGACATCAAGAAGCACACAAGTTTGTTTTTCTGCATGGTGGAGAGTGGTTTGATGTGCTGTGCTTGCATCCGTGTTCACTCACATGTGCTCTCCGGAAATACGGAATTATCTTAATGAGATTGTACGTACACTAAGACTTAGTGGCAAGGCACATATCTCGTGGTATAGAATCCCGTAGAACAATAAAGCTTTTACGTGCCAAGTATAGTTTCACTCATCAGTTCGATGGCTTTTATACTATCAATACTGAGGTGCCCGATGCTGCCATAGCTTATGATGAGTATGCAGTACTAGATTTTTATGCAGAATGTGGTCTAGTGATTGATAGTGATTGATAGTGTTCACCATGGCTCTTGGTCATGCCCCTCTGAAGAGAAGGAACGTTTCAGTGGTCAAGATATCATTATTGCGCATCGAGGAAAATAATGAGTACGTTGTTACCACCAGCCAAATTGGTTCACAAGTATTGGAGTAACATTACAAGTTACGAAAAGATAGGACAGGAGTTCAGAAAGCATCTTATTGAATTGTGTGAGACGGCTCCAGATCATTGCGTACTAGATGTGGGATGTGGAATAGGACGGATTGCTGTTCCACTGACAGAATATTTGTCTTCTTTAGGACAATACGAGGGATTTGATATCATCCCCATAGGGATTAAATGGTGCAGTGAGAATATAACACCGCGCTTCCCGAATTTTCATTTTCAAGTAGCTGACGTTTACAATAGAAAATATAATCTTAGAGGGAAGCAGAATGCTGTAGACTTTGTGTTCCCCTATGGTTGTGAGTGGTTCGATTCTGTAATATTAACTTCTGTATTTACTCACATGAGACAAAACGCAGTGCAGCGATATTTGCAAGAAATCGCACGTTGTATGAGACTGGGTGCTCGTTGTCTGATTACATGGTATGTGTTAAATAATGATGCTCGTGAATTGATGAAGAGTAAAAACTCCCTTTTTAACTTTCATCATGAGTTGGAGGGGCTTTATACGACCAATCCCGATCTCCCCGATGCAGCGATTGCTTTTAATCAACATGACGTCCACGACATGTATGAGAAAAGCGGTCTACACATCTTAGATATTCATCATGGCTTTTGGTGTGATACAGATTTAAAAACCGAACGCCTGAGCAGCCAAGATGTAATCGTCGCGGAGCGCAAATGATATGATAAATGGCAGAGACAATAATAATTATCGTCCTATTGATTTTGTACGGTGACTTTATGCTGGTAGTTGGAATATACATAGGACGAATGATTTGGAAAAAGGAAAAGCCCTCGGGTGCTATTCCTTGGAATCAAAGAAATAATCGTTAGTGTTCCGGTGTAGCTCAGCTGGCAGAGCAGGTGGCTGTTAACCACCGGGTCGTAGGTTCGAGTCCTACCGCCGGAGCCAAATTTCTTGGGTCAATAGTCGGATTCCTGACCAGTTGAAGGCATTGGCCTTGGGTGAAATGGATTGATTCTGCTTTGGGTGGTTCCTTAGCGTGGCATGAAAGAGTAGCCCTAAATTTTTTTTGTGGGAAACAAAAAGCGGCTGACATTAGAAAAATAAACTGCTATATGTCATTTTAAGGAAGAGAAGCTGTATAAGTGATTTCAGAATAAGACACAAGCTTTCTACGCTTGAGACTCTGGGTTTGAATCCCAGTTAGGTTTTTATACCTAATGGTCAAAAAAACAAGTCACTTATCAAATTTTCCTTTCTTATTAGATGAACGCTGATCAACAAAAGACACTGGCTGAGTTCGCCGAGAAGTTCATAGCTCAGCAAAGAGATATTGAGCCTGAGATAGCTCAGGCAATAGAAGGTAAACTCTGGGACCTGATCGAGGGATCGGATGAGATTCCAGAGAACGAAAAAGGAAGAGAAGCTGTATTGAAGAGTTCCGAAATGGTTAGAGCACCAGCCTAGTAAGCTGGATGTCACAGGTTCGATTCCTGTTCCCCCCTCCATGAGATCATTAGAAATAGTGATCTCGTCAAAGGGGGGATAGCTCAGATGAAAATCTGATACTCTTTAGTCGTATTTTCCTTCCTTTTCGATTTTGATGCGGGGTGGAGCAGTTCGGTGGCTCGCTTGGCTCATAACCAAGAGGTCGTGGGTTCAAATCCCACCCCCGCTACCATATTGTCGGCGGGCATGAAAAAAGCATTCACTCTGATTCGGGTCGCCAAATGAGCCCAACACTCGATGAAGACGAATCCCGGTCGTCACCCGAGATGCAATCAATCAGTCGAAACACTACGGTGTTTGCCGAGATTCGATTCCATCAGCATGGTGAGTGGTTGGCTCCGACAATCCTTAAGTTTTAAAAGATGGTGAGTCGCCTAGCGTCTCAGCGATCTAATGATCTTTGAAAACATGAGTTTGGAAGAGAGGCTTCGAGGATAACTTCAGACAAAGTAGCTCAATCGGTAGAGCTACGGATTTGATAATCCGTTGGTTGTCGGTTCGATTCCGACCCTTGTCACCATATGAAACCGTTATGCTCATTATTCTCCTTCCAATTTAATTTTTAGCGAGAGAGGCTGCGAAGTTAGTTTCCGAATTCTGCGGGTTCGAATCCCGTCGACTCCCATTGGGGGTTGATGCCAAATGGTTAGGCACCTGTTTTAGGGACAGGCACCACATTCAACTGGCTAACTTACTTATTCTCCTCGCTTTTTAACGAACCGCTGACCAGGCGGTGATACTCCTTCTTGGGCCGGGGAGTGGGCTGAGAAGTTCACTCCCCAATTAAAGACGATGAAACATAGACAATCATACATAGATGCAGCCACATTTTTACCCCCAGCGGGTATTAATGAACAGGCTCCGCGTATGCCTCTTTCGGAGGAGCTTCTGATGTAAACCGTCAGAATCAGCAGCTTTCGAGAGGGAACGGAGTTAAGCTCTGTTCCCTTTTTTGTGCCTAATTCAAAATAAACTTGCCATATAATAGAAGTAATAAAAAACACCACCGCAGGAAGGAGAAGCAAAATGGTAGCCTTCAACTGTGTAAAAGATCTGCTTCGTGGATACGAGGTGAAAAAGGATGGAATCCAGGCTGCTAGCAATATGGTAGTTGCACCTATCGTCAGTGCCACTGAGTTCACTGGCATGGCTGATATGACGGAAGTGCAGCTCCATAAAGATCCTGACTACGGTCGATTGGAATTTACTAACGTTGGTAGAGATGTTGGTGTAGTCATCCAGGGTTGGACACTATTGACCGATCAGCGTGCTCAAGATCGTACTGTTCCCTATGCGAGTCTTGTTGCTGCAAAGCAGAACAAACTCGTGCCAGCAAACTGCGTAGAGTCAAGTCAGCCTGGGCATATCCAAACTGCTCAAGTCAATCCAGATGACTTTATGGTTCTTCCACCTCGTTTGCGCTTTGCCGCACTAACGACACCAGAAGTACGTAGTAGCTACAGTGCATTATGGACTAAGCTTGATGAGTGGGAAGGGGGATCTCGCTCTGGACATGGAACGTTGCGGGACTTCTACTCAAAGCATCAAACTCGTTTGAGTGAGTTCATGGCACAGTTCGAGCCTGTTCCACAGCAATTGGGAGCTATTGTCTTTGTAAATGGACAGATCGTTTCCATTGACATTCTTCCAAGCTACAAGTCGTGGAAATCTATGTGGAGACCTCTTATCAGAGACTCCTATGGTGCAGAAGCAATGAATCTCATTGCACAAGGCAAGGCTGAGCAGCTCTCGTACACACTGCCTTATGAGAGTATTGATTCACTTGATGCTCTTGAAACTGCATTCGATCAGATGAGTGATCAGTTCGTCAGTGATATTCGAACCGAATCTCAGAGAGTAGTAGATCTGCCAATAAGTTTCGAAATGACCGAGCAGATCGGCGCATTGCACTTGCTCAATATCGAAGCTGATGATTGGAGAGGCCAGGGAATAGCCCATGGTAATGATCACATGGTTTATCTCTCGCTAGTATCTGGTAAAGCACAGCGTACCACTACTCGCAAGGCTTCGTTGCAATCGCTCAACAGAGAGATCTATCCTACCACTGGATTCGAATTCTAGAATAGGAGTGAAAAAATGACTGTCGCAGTTCGAGACAAATTACAGACGAGTACTCTTGCTACTGACATTCTCAGTGGTGTTGAGAAGGCTGTTCCTGACGAGGTGATCGAGTTCATCAACACCACGGTTACAAGCATGGGCAAAGGTACGTTCTACAATATGGCAGAAGAGCAGCGTGCTGCTCTTCTTGCCAAGCACTTGCCAGTACTAAAGGCATCACGTCCGCTTTATACTCTCATGATGCTTCCTCCGGGAGTTACCGATATAAACAAGCAGCTTATTATCTACAACCTCTTGCGTACGTCGGCAACCTTGGAAACTGAGCAGCATGGTGGTCCTACTCAGAAGTTGTGGGAAAATGCTGTCATGCTCGAGACTCTGAAGAATATGCGTTCTAATCGCGCATTGAATCTTGGGTTTCAGTTCACCAAGGGGGTTGTCACGAGTGAAGACGGTGGCGTTGCAGTTCGTCCTGGAATTCACAATAGACGAACCAAAAAACTCATGAGACAATACCTAGAGGGAAATAGGAGTTCTTTGTCTCTGTGGTTTGTGAAATATCAACGCCAGATGCGTTCGTGGGCTCGCCATTTGCACCTTGGTACCGATTTTCATCCAGGTGTGAGTTTCTTGTTCGATAGCTATCAGGGAGGAGATCGCCTCATTGATGGTTATCTCAAGGTTCAGCAGGCTGAAGCCAAACAATGGTACAAACTCTCTCCAGGCGTAAAGGAGGCTTTCAAGAGTCTTCCGTTTACAGTCGCTGAGGGTTTTCTTACAAAGTTTGGTCTCACGCGCAAAAAGCTGCTTGAGATGTTCTCAGAAGAGCAAGAAGAGGGCAAGCCAGCTCGTGGAATGACGAAGCGTGAAAGGCTTCGTCAGAAGTCCGAAGGTGAGCGCAGTGGTGTTGATACTGGCGTAAAGCTTGAGAAACTCGATTTGTGGGACCTTCTGGTATTTCTCAATCAGGAGGCTCGTACAAACAATCGAACTCGTCAGGGATCTGCCAATTTGCTTCAGAAGGCTGCACAGCGTGTTGGACGCAAATTGGGGCTCCAATTCAACGATGTCGCTGTTGTTATGGATACTTCACTATCTATGATCGGTACGCAAGACAGCCAATATCATCCGTTGCTCAGGGGTATGGCAGTGCGATATATCCTTGAGTCTGTAAGTGAGACATTTGCAGAATTTCGCACGACCGATAGTGATACGGTGTTTCCAATTCTGCATGGACAGAGCAATTATGCTGCTGCAATTTTGAAAGCTCTCAAAGCTGGTTTCAAGAACATTGTTGTTATTGGAGATGGCTATGAGAACGCACCTTTTGAAGGCGCTGCACATCAGTTAATTTGGACCTTCAAGAAGAAGATCGATACTGACGATGGTGTTTCCTTCATCCATTTGAATCCAGTGTTCGCTGCTGAATCGAAAGATGTAAGAGCACTTTCCGATCTTGCTCCAACCGCTGGTGTATTAGATCATAAGAATCTTGGCACCGCAATCTACTTGGCAATGTCCAAGTCGAATCCGGCTGCCGCTTTGAAGCTATACATCAAGTGGTTGATCGAAGGTCAGTCTGAAGGCACCAGAGAGTTGATGCAAAGTGCTGGTGTTACACAGCAGATGCTGCTACCATAACAATACAGAGTAGAGGGTGCAACTTGACGTGCCCGAATCCCTAGATGGTCAAGACACGCAATGAGTGAAGTGGTGAGTTGGACAATGCTGGTAACAGCACAGGGTCACTTTCTAATAAGTGCAAGCGCTCACGCCCCTCTGCTCTGTATTAATTAGGAGTTTTTTAATCCATGGGCGATATGTGTAAAACATTAGTAATGAATGGCGTAATTGTACAAGAGAATGGCATTATCAGGAATGCCAAAGGGTATTTGATAGGACGACTTGTAGCCGAGATTGATTTTGAGTCTGAACATCTACTCGTTAAACCACTCGAAGATACAATCGATAAAGATGATAAATGCTAGCTTACGTTGTATTTCCGAGCACAATTTTACAAGATTTTTCGATTCTGAAGTGGCGTACGTATCCACACGGAGTGAAAGCAAAACATTGGATAGTGGATCTTTCAATAATATTGCCTTTTGATTTGTGTTTGCCCCTGCCAGGAACACCTGCAAGAACATTCGATACGCGAGGTCTGGCAGAAATGGAACTCTTTTACATTAAGGCGAGTCCGCCTCATTCGATGGTTCGACTCATCAACAATTGGCTTTACGTGATGATATTTGGGGCGATAATGAGTTTGGGTTGGGCACTTTGGCAAAGTATTGCATTTAGATACCTGTTTGGTGCATGTGCATTTGGTTCAGTCTTTTATGCATGGTGTACATGGCATTGGGAGTTACATAATGGGCAAGTTAAATCGAATGAAGAGGGTGCTTCGTAAACGAGCGCACACTCAAGTAATGGAGCATTTGTCTGGATTCGATCGTGATGTAGCTGGATTCGCAGGTTGTACGTGTGAGCGCGATCCAAAGACGGGTGAGCGTAAAGTGTATGTTTCGTTCACTCCGCATCACGGCAAATTCATGAAAAAACTAGTGAGTGAGTTGTATCAAGAACTCAAGCCCGATGAAGTGATTATGGGTAGTTACGACAAGTACAAAAAGAAGAAACGCAAGAAGAAACGTAAGAAGAAACAACAAGGAGGAATGAGTTTTGAAGAGGCTCAACGTCGCAATCTAGTGTCGGGGCCCAATCATGCACCTTCTTCGCATCACAGTTATGAGTAAAATGTTTTCCCGGATAGGGCGTGTGCGGCTTTTGCCAGGGGCAGGCATGTCCCGCTCGTGCAAGGCTCGACCGAAGACCGATTCGCAAGGTCAAAGCTCACAGAGAGGATGATTACCCCTTTGAGGAGACAAGACGTTGTCAATGCCCAGTTAGTCGAGGGCTACGAAACTGGTGAGAATCCAGCCGGGTGCGTTATTCATATAGCTCGAAGTAAAGCCGTTGTTTTTCGAGCTACTGGTCCAGAACTCGCTAATTTAGGCACCTTGTGCGGTCAGACTGCCGTACAAGGTTGCTTGCGAGCAAAGAAAGAAAGCACCAGAAGTAAATTGTCCACTATGTTTAGCTGCGGCAGTATTTGATGGATGATCGAGATTGGCAAATGCCACCGCATATGGCACCAGATAGACAGAACGCAATGTGTATTTGCTACAAAGGAGCAAGGAATCCCAACGCAGTTGGTGATACAGTATTGTATGGGAATTCTGCTACCTTTAGCAATTATGTGGTTTTCGATGACGGTGCGAAAGCAACGTGCACATTATGCATGGTGGAGTGGTCGGGGATGTGAGCATAATCCATATTCGCAACAGACTAAGTAGTGGTGAGAGTGGTTGGCCGGACGGACTCAACGCTTCAAGAGTTGCCTCCTACAGTTTTTGATTTAACATTATGCGGTCAATCCACTATTTCTTCTAGTTATGTTGATCTGGATATTGGTGAATAAGCTACATGTCCGTTATGTTTGGTGGAACTTCAGCACGCTAGGGTAAGAAAAGCAAAGAGCAGTAAATGAGCGTTGTCTCGCGGCCATGGTTAAGTAATACGTGATGACAGGAGAAGTAATAAAGGATGTGGGCAAAGCAATGGGTAAATTCGGTGGTGTAACGTCGTAAGGAATTATAATTTGAGTCCAGAAGTTGATGATGAAATAGTATTCTTTGTTGCTTAATTTGTTGAGAACGGACGGAGACAGAGCGATGAAGCCCGCATCGAAAAACTTGCTGATTTTGACGAGTGCTCGTTTACTGGATTAAAGTATGCAGAAAGAATTTATCTTGTTTTGTTTCCAAAGCTCTTGATTTATCGTGAAGGTTTATCGACTAAGATTGTTCCGTGAATAGTTTGTTGTTTTGAGGGCAAAATGAAAAGGAACATCCAGTATTTTAGAGATAGTCCTCGTTGGAATGCCACGGCAGATTAGCCTAAAGAAGAACGGACACGAATGGGCTTGAGTCCATTCAAGGATGAGGATAGTTGGAAAATACATTTTTCTGTTCCTCAGGTAAGTCATGATATGTGGGGAGTTGCAAGCTTTTATCTCAATAAGGATTATCCTGACGATTCCTGGCACAACCATGTACTATGAGGAAATGTATGCCGGGGAAACCGGGTGAAGTTCGGAAATGGGAATTTGTTAAGATACGCGTTTGGGATGATGGAGACGCTGAGCATTCTGCGGTTTTGATGGAAGATGAAGGATGGAAGTATATTTGTTGTCGTGATGGTCTTTCAGTTATGAAGAGAAGGGATGGTAAAACAAAAATAAAACTTCCTGATCTACCAAAAGAGCCCGATTCAAGTGCAAGACTTGGAGATTTAATTTATGTTTAATCTGGGTGTAACTCAGTCCGGCTAGAGTTCCTGGTTTGGGGCCAGGATGTCGGGGGTTCGAATCCCTCCACCCAGACCATTCCTATTATCTGCTCCAATAGAGTGGCGCATTCGCTAGTAATGCGACCGCACATGAGGGATCAACGCGGGAGACTACATCATGGTGGATGGAGCTGTTAGCGTCGGGGTGCAAACAGATGCCATTTGTAAGGAGAAGTAATGGCTAATTTACGTCAAAGTATTTTGCTTCGCACTGATCTGAATTTCCCCATTGGACTTTTAGCAGCTCAGGTAGCACATATTCATGCGGGAGTTCTTATCGATAATGTGCTCGACAATGATCCTTCCAATGAGCTAAGAGAGTGGGCAAGAGACCCATATCTCTTTGTTCATCAGGTTCCTAATCTTGAAGTTCTCGAGTATTTCGAAAGAGGACTTGACGATAAGGGTATGACGCATCACGTATGGCGTGATACTGTCTATATCGACATATCGCCGACACAACAAATGACCTTTGAAGATGTAAAGGTTGGTCTTTCTATTGGGCCTGCCGACTCAGACGATATCAAAGTAGTGATTGGCGATTTACCTCTCCTGTGATACATTGGCGTGGAGGGTACATTGGGGATAGCAGTAAACACATCGCTCTGACATTTTGTGGAAAAGAAATACATAATACTACAAAAACCAGAGAAGATGTTGAGTGCCTTTTGTGCTTAGTGAGCATTAATTGGAGCTTTTATCACGCACATAAACACGCATTTGTGTCCGATGTATGATAAGGACTGGAATCTTACGCATTATGTGAATTATTAGGAGGATGTCATGGCGGTGGGTGGTCTTTCGTGGTATAGTCCAGAGCCTGAGATAGTTAATTATACCGCTAAAGTGATCGGGTGAGCAGGCCTTTGAAATTTTTGGCACTTTAGATATTATAGATCTGGCTGCAGTTTGCGATATCATCTCCCAGTGGCTTTAGTAAAGGAATAACAACATGATTACTCCCCGACAAGTTTGCTCTCTGACAGACACAGAAGAGAAGTGGATTCTTGAAGAGCTTAAAAGAACCAATGATGTATTGTATCAAGGTTATAACGGCGACGAAATGGATCTGCAGTTTTCCAGTGTTGGCCAGCGCGCTTATGTTTTTGGTACATTATTAAAAAAGTTAAAACGCGATTTATCTAAAGCAGGATGGTCTGTTCTCAACGAAGAGGAAAAAGAGCTTTCTATTGTTTTAACTATAGATGAGCGTAATAAGCCCGTTTTAATTCCGGAAGAAGCAGAGGATCCTTTAGCAGCTGCAGCTACTGACAATGATGAGTTGGTCGAATACGTTTTGGAAGAAGAAGAAGAAGAAGATCTAGCAGAAGGCCTAGAAAAGCTCGATGAAATCCCAATAGATCTGCGGGAACCTGCACAAGCAGAGTCGATACGTGCAATTCAGAAGATGAAGATGAGAGGGGATCATAATTTTGATGAGATAGCCGAAGAGCTTCTTGAAGATCCTGAGGAGAAAGATGAGGAAAAGTTGGCTCAGGAAATGCATGCTGCAATGGAATCAAAGGCATTTCCTAAAACACCATTAACAGAAAAACTTAAAGCACAAGACGAAGAGGATTTGGAAGGAATGACTCTCGAAGGAGAGCCCGGAGAGGAGTATGAAGTCGATAGTATCTTCTTAGTAGATGACGACGAGGAGGAGCAGTAAAATGGCTCTTGGATTACTGAAGCGATTGTTGAAGTTGAGTGAGGCTGGATTAGAAGCAGCATTGGAAAAGTTTGAAGATCCGATCAAAATGAGTGAGCAGGCAGTTAATGATCTCAGAGTCGATCTTCAACAAAGTACAGTCAACCTTGCAGAAGTAAAAGCCATATATATTCGTCTTGATCAGAAGAGCAAAGATCAAGGAAGCAAAGCTGATGAATATGAACACAAGGCTACCCTACTCCTGCAAAAAGCCCAGCGCGGCGGCATGGACATGGCTGAGGCAGAACGTCTCGCCCGTGAGTCGCTCGCCCATGGTGAACAAGCGCGGAAGTGCGCTGTTGAAACTGAACAACAAGCTGCAGTCCAAAAGCAGTTGGTCGATAAACTCCAAGCCAATGTCGATGATCTCAAAACTCAAATTGCCGAATATGAGCGCGATCTCGGCACTCTCAAAGCAAGAGCAAAGTCCGCTGATGCTACAGAGAGGATCAATCGTCGACTTTTCAGTGTAGACTCTAAGAGTCCAGCAGCTGCCATGGAACGTGCCAAAGAGAAGGTGGCAATGACCGAAGCTGCGGGCGATGCTCTTGGAGCAATAAACACTTCCAAGTCCTTTGACGATGAAATCGATGCAGCTCTTGGAAACGAAGACGAAGATGCGGCATTGAATTCACTCAAAGAAAAGCTGGGAATGAAAGATGGTGCCGGAAAAGAAGCAACCGAAGCCTAAGAAAAAGGCGATTGTCTTTACTATTGAGTATACTGTTCCGTTTGAGCATATCGATATGGAAGATGTACTTGATAAGTTGAGAGAAAAGGGCGAAGTAGAGGTAGACGCCAACTTGTTCTAATATAGCGCAGTTGCTCCACAACAAAGAGACGTCGGCAAGCTTAACTTACCGGCGTTTTTCATTTATACCTTTATAATATAATAACATAATTAAATTCGATGTTCGCCTTAACAAGGAGCAGAGCAAGTGGGTGCTGAATTACTTATTATTGATCCGCAGAATGATTTTTGCGTGGATAGTGCTCCTCTGTGTGTTCCGGGTGCTATGGAAGACATGGAGCGTCTCGCAAAGATGATCGACCGATGTGGCGAGAAATTCGATGATATCCACGTTACACTGGATACTCATCACCGGCTGGATATTTCCCATCCGCAGATGTGGCTCGATAAAAATGGAAATCATCCGCCTTTGACACCGCCGTTTGCCGTGATCAGTTCCGAAGCGATGGAAAATGGCGATTGGCGTCCTCGCTTCCGGCAGTGGTATGATCGCATCCTCGCATATGAGAAAGCTCTCGAAGTCAACGGGCGCTATCCGCATGTCGTCTGGCCTGAGCATTGTCTCGTAACCACTCCAGGGCATAACGTCGTCGAGTGTCTCCGCGGTCCTTTGTACAACTGGGAGGGTCAGCCTGCTCAGGTCGACTACGTGACCAAGGGAAGCAACATGTGGACCGAGCATTACAGTGCAGTCCAGGCTGATGTGCCCGATCCTCAGGATCACACAACGCAGCTTAATACTCGGCTGATCACTACACTAGAACGTGCCGATATCGTGTATCTCTCCGGTGAGGCTCTGAATTTCTGCCTCGCGAATACTGGTCTGGATATCGCGAACAACTTCGGGGCAGATCATGTCAAGAAGCTGCATCTGCTCGAAGATGCGACGAGTCCAGTTCCTGGCTTCGATCAGTTGACCGATGCGTTCATGAACGACATGATAGGCCGTGGTATGCAGGTCACCACGACCGACAAAGTTTTCGCCTAAAGGAGGGGCGATAACGATGCCGAAGTTTTTTAACGATCAAACTGAAGAAGTGATCCAGGCAACTGGTCCTGGATCGATCGAGTTTTCCGCAGTTCGCCCTGGAGAACTCGAAGAGCTCGCCTACACTCTCGTTGGCATCGCTGTTGATATCACTGGTAGTGTGATGGGTTTCGAAGATCTGCTGCTCGAATGTCTCAAGGAATCCGTGCGTGGTTGCGAAAAAGCGCCGCGTTCTGAGAATCTCCTAATTCGTGCGTCGCAGTTCAGTTCGATGGTTGGCAACGAGGAAATCCACGGATTTCGCCTACTTGCCGATATCGATGTTGATCAGGTGTATCAGCCGTTCAACTGCGGTGGTGGTACTCCTCTGTTCGATGCGACCGAAGATCATCTCGCTGCAATTCAGACGTACGGCGAGCAGCTTTTCGATGAGGAAGATATGGATGTCAACGCCGTGCTGTTTGTCATTACCGACGGTGACGATAATGTGTCGAGAGCTACTCCGAGTACGATCAAGGATCGTGTACAGTCGATCAAGAAAAACGAAAAGATCGAATCTGTGCAGATCGTTCTGATCGGTGTCAATATCGATGATGCGCGTATCAAGCAGAGACTCGCCGAGTTTAAAGACGAAGCAGAGCTCGATGAGTATATCGATGCTGGAGACGCTTCGAAGGGCACACTCGCTAAAATCGCTGGCTTTGTCAGCCAAAGTGTCAGCAGCACTTCGCAAGCACTGGGAAGTGGAGGTCCGTCCCAGCTGACGTTCTAAATTCTTCTCGGAGGGGCCTTTGTGCCCCTCTCATTAAGGATCATAAATGGACAGGGTATTGTCAATTGAGGTCTTCTCTGTTGTTCTGTTGTGTATTGTCGTGTTGTTGGGATGGGCACATTGGAGGCTGCACAATAAAGTGGACGAGTTATTGCGCCGTCAAAAGTGCATGGAATTTATGCACCCAGACTGGCAAAAGATGTGGCTGAAATGTGGCAAAGATGACTTTTACACAGAAGAAGAGTTTGTAATCATTGACGAAAAACCACAAGATATTACTTATGAGAACACAATAAGATGATAACGCTTGATAGTGCATTTGCAATCGGATCAACTCATAATGTCTGTGAGGATTATGCCATAGCGGGACTCTCTCCAATTCCGCATCTTATCGTCAGTGATGGGTGCTCAAGTTCTCCCCAGACCGATGTAGGTGCCCGCATTTTGGCTCATGCCGCAGCAGATACTTTGTACGCCTTTTATAACACTCCAGAGATGGGAGCTGTCGTTGGTTATGAGGCTTTAGGATATGAAATCATTGATAGGGCGAAGTCCCATGCAAGAATGCAGCACTTGCATCCTTATTGTTTGGATGCAACACTTTTGTTGTGTTTCGTTATCAAGAACACAGCGATTTTTTACATGTATGGTGATGGCAATTTCATCACCATAGATGGTCAGGGCACGATCCAATATACTGAGGTTGAATTCGACGGTAGTCGACCGTACTACTTGTCGTATTGGACCAACCAGGGTCGTAGCAAAGAGTACATGGAAACAATTGTCACGGAAGAAAATGGACTCGAAAACAAGCAAACCATATGTGTGAATAACACTGGCTTGCCACTTTTTACTCGGCAACGTTTTGACGAGCCTAGCCGATCATCTTTAAAGCTCGATGGTTCCGGTATATTAGCCCTTACTTCGGATGGTGTTTCGCAGTTCAAGAACATCGATAGTAGAGAAATTCATCCGACGTATAGAACGTTATTGCGCATGTGTGAGTTTAAGAACACAAGAGGTGTTTTTGCTAAGCGCCGCTTGCAGCGTTTCCTTAAGACGGAAATGAAAGAAGGCAATACCAATCTTGACGATGTTTCTTTGGCGGCACTTGCTTACGGAGACGAACAATGCTTGATGCAACCAAAAATGTACAGGCAGTAGTGGGTGGCAAAAAGTACACACTCACTGTAAGTGATCATTTAGGCTCTGGTGGGCAAGCAAGTATTTACCTCAAGGGTAAAACGGTGTTTAAGATCTACCATGATCCTAAGCATTTGATTCCTGAGCGTAAAGTCGACGAGCTAAAGACTCTCGATAGGCCCAATATCCTTAAGCCAGAGGATATGGTGTTTTCGCCACAGCAAGCACCAATCGGTTTTACAATGCAGTATGCAGATAGTACTTTACCTCTGGTGAAGTTATTCTCAAATGGGTTTTGGCGCAAAAACCAAGTCAAACCCAAAACAGTACTACAGCTTGTTGAGAATTTGCTCAATGACACTCAATTCATTCATGGCAAGAGTATTCTCGTCGTAGACTACAATGAACTCAACTTCCTGATCGACGAACAGGATTTCAGTCGGCCGTTTTTCATTGATGTTGATTCGTACCAAACGCCGAGTTTCAAAGCTCCTGCTATCGCGCCAGGTATTCGTGATTGGCATGCATCAGAATGGAGTGAGCTGACCGATTGGTTTAGTTTTGCTATTGTTGCCTGTCAACTCTTTATAGGAGCACATCCATACAAAGGTGAGCATCCGAAGTTTAGCAAGAGTGATTTCGAAGGCAAAATGAAGGCAAATGCTTCGATCTTTGGAAGCGTAACATATCCCTCTAAGGCAAGAGATATCAGCCATATTCCTTCGGACTATTGCAATTGGTTTAAAGAGCTGTTTGAAGACGGTAAAAGAACGCCACCGCCTGCAATCGCTGGCCTGCTCAATGTTGTGGTTGTTCCTGTGCAAGTTATACAAGCGAGTGATAGCTTTGTGATGAGCTTTCTCAAAGAAACCGATGGTGATATCCTGTGGCATGATCATATTTTTGGCTCGGACGTACTTGCCACAGCCGATCTAGTTTATGTTGGTGATGTAAGTCATTCGGTTCTTCCTGACACTGATGTGATTTTGACGCCTGAGCAGGATCATGTCTTTGCAAACATTCAGGGTGGGAAGCTGGATCTCAATTGTAATTATGATATGTATCGTGTAGATTTAGAGTGTCGTCAGAAGTTTGTTCATAATAACACACTCTTTGTCGTCAGCAATGATAAACTGATGCAGATCGATTTTCACCTGATGGGGAAAAAGATGGTTTCGTCGATTGGTAATCATTGGAATGTGCTACCCAATGCGACCAAGGCGTATAATCAGTTCTGTGTTAGTGATATTTTCGGCAAAAAGCACTTTTATATTCCGTATTACGTCAACACAAAAGTAAACTGCTCGATTATTCATCTGCCGGAACTTGATGAGTATCGCATTATCAACGCAAAACGTGGTGATAATGTGATCGTTGTTGTGGCATATAAAAATAGCAAGTATGATCGATTGGTCTTCAAGTTTGATGAGAAGTTCGTAAAATACGCGGTACGCGTATCCGAAGATGTCGTCGATCACGATATCAATTTCGCTGTCCTCAATACAGGTGTTGTGATCCTATTCACCGATACCAATACCGTAGAGATTTTCTCTGCTGTCATGGACAATGATCAAGTAAAAGCGATTCAAGACAATCAGCTCGATGCAAATGTTACTTTGACTGCAAGAGCTTCTAGAGCGGCATTCTTTCTTGGTGAGAAACTTTTCGATTTCAAAACCAAATAGGAGCATAAAGTGGCTACCAATGACGTTCCGGGTGCAAATCCGGTAAACAATGACGAGTTGCATGTTGGATGTTGGGCAGAGCACGAGGATGGCAGTCTTATTTTTATAGAAGGAGTCGAAGATCCCAACAGTGTGATCTATTCTGTGTTCGATATGACGCAGGATCCTCCTCTCGAGTTTCGCGATGCTATGCCGAAAGATGGGTTTGAGGAGCAATTCAGTTGGAACGACGATGACGATTCTATTAAATGGACGTGGCATGATAAGACCGAATTTCCTTGGTCACGTGTTATGGGAGACTTTCCTCCTGGCACTCGTTCGTCATCTGCTATGGCTACTTTGAGTGCAGCACAGAGAGTTGCTCATAGACTCAATCTCCAGGGGAAAAAAGTAAGTAAGACGCGCGGAAGAGGTAGACAACTTGCTACTGATATCATGCGAAATCTTAGGAATAAGATTCGTGGTCTAGGAAAGTAGCACATGGTTCGCTCAGACATGTACTGTCACGACTGTGGCAAAGGGTTTATTGCTCAATTTGATCTCAGTCTTGATGGAAATCATATTGTTGAGTGTCCGTATTGCGGTCACGAGCATTGTCGAGTTGTAAAAAACGGCAAAGCTACAAGTGATCGATGGGATTGTCGTAATCCTGATCATAAAGCAGATTCAAGTCGTTGTGTTTACAAAGCTGATAGTAGGCCTCAATACTCAAGCACAGCGGCGACCTTTATTCGTCAATCTTGGATTAGCAAGCTCGACGTGGGGGTAAAATGATTTCATCAGCGTCAGTCATTAGACAGCTATTTCAGACTTCGGCAACGAATGACACAGCAATAAGTACTGCATCAATAGGAACCAATTTTTACTGGGATACTTCTAATGCGGGATCGTCAACGTCGACAATTGACACTATAGGCCAATGGCCGACTGGAGATCAGTATATTCAACGATTGACCGTTAGACCTGGCAATGCCTCGGTAGAGGTGCCTGATAGAATGCCAGCACCTCGCGAATTTAACCGATATCTTAATGGTTCGGATTTACTAGAGGAGTTCATTGAATTTCTAGGAACTCAAGGAGTTAAGCAGTGTGAGGTTATGTCTCTTCCTGTTGAACTTTTTATTAAATGGTTGATCATACGTGCATGCGAAGAGGATGATGAAGAACCAAATGTAGTAATGCCTACTTTGCCCTCGCGTGATGCAAGAAGAATTCGCTGCAAGTACTGTGGTCAATATATGGAAAACGGTGTAGAAGTACCGTTGCACGAAGATTGTGCAGAGAGGTATTTTGCACGTAGCAAATTGAGACAAACAACATGAAGATAATAGCTGGCTTCTTTGGCGAATTCCATTTTTTGTCAAACTTCGAGATCAGTCCGTTTGCAGATCGTTTTGGCACAAAATGGGCATCAAACGAGCATTATTACCAAGCCCACAAAACTGCCGATGCCGACTGGAAGAAGCGCATCCAAGAAGCAGAAACACCCGGCAAAGCTAAGGGGTTGGGACGAAAAGCTCCTATGCATAAGGCGTTCGAGCTTACCAAAGAAATCATTATGGTACGCGGATTGCGCTACAAATTTCAACAAAACAACGCACTGCGCGAAAAACTCCTAGCAACTGGGTCTTCTATTCTTATAGAAGAGAATAACTGGGGCGATCAATATTGGGGCCAATGCAATGGTATCGGCCAAAACATGCTTGGTAAGTGCTTGATGATTGTGAGGGATGAGTTTGCAATCTATGAAATACCCTAGAACACCACATCTTCCTTGGTCAGAAGGATGGACCAAAGACGATATAAGGCTAGCTTCTGTCAAAGATTTCGCGGATAAAACGTTTGTTTATTTCGAGAAACTCGATGGAAAAACTACAGCATGCTTGTGCGATAGTATTCATGCACGATCTGTAGATGGTTGGGGACAAGCGTGGCAGCATTATATGTCCTCAGAATATCATCGGTTCAAGCATGAGCTCCCAGATCGCATGTGGATATTCGGGGAGAAACATGTATGCAATTCATTCCATAAAAATACCAATTTCTACCAAGTTATTTTTTCGTCTTTACCATAGCATATAAAAATGAATTTCTCCAGTTAGATGACGTTCTAGAGTGGTGTGAACTGTTAGAATTACCACTCTGTCCATATTTTCACATTGGAGAATTAAAAAAGCTTCGTTTGTCTTCTCACAGTACTTTTGGCAAAGACTGCGAAGGATACGCAGTAAGAAGCATTGATAGCTTTCAAGTTGATGATTTCAGATCAAATGTAGCAAAATGTGTTCGCAAAGGACACGTTCAGACAACTCACGGATGGGAAACAAAGTGGAAACCGGCCAAAATTGGCGAATTTAAACATGAGTTACTCACTCGGGATCAATTTCGCAAGGGAGTATTTGAGTGAGACCATCGTCAGTGTGTGGTGTGTGAAAAAGGCGGTTGATGCACATCATATCATTGAAAAAAGGCTTTGGAAAGATGGCGGATACTATATCGAAAAATGGCGCTTTGCTTTGCGAAACTTACCATCGAGAGGCTGAAAAAGGAATCGTTATAATTGAAGACCTGTGTAGCATCATAGGTATCATGAAGAAAATAGTGCCTCCTTAGCTAGATAACAACAAGCAATACGATAATGGGGGATAAATTACTTTTCGGACAGAATGTCGATGAAAGATATCAAGAAAACTAAGGCACAATTGATCGAGGAGTTGAACGAATTGCGTCGAGTGGTTCGAGATCATGAGGAGCATGAGGAGTATGTGCAGACTCGTTTGAAGACGAGTATCGAAAACATGCCCAATATATACATATTATTCAGTCCTGATGGACGAGTATTAGAGTGGAACAAGGCTGCTGAGCAAGTTTTTGGTTACACCAAAGCAGAAATGATTGGGCAGTTTGCGGTTGACTTCATTGTTCCCGAAGAAGCCAGATCTCTTGTTGTAAACATTCTGAGCCAATTAGAAAAAGGAAAAACAGCGCATTATTCAGAAAAAAATAACAATATTCACAAGGACGGAAGGCTGATAACTTGCCAGTGGCACAACACACCCTTAGTCGATCAGACTGGTAAAGTTTTTGCTATTTTATCTATGGCTGAAGATATTACTGAACACATACGAGTAGCAGAGCAGGTAAAAGAGAGTGCCCGTTTAAATGAGCTTCTTCTTAATTCATTGCCACATCCTGCTATGCTTATTAATAATAAACGAATAATTGTGGCTGCAAATAAAATTGCAATCGATGCAGGTGCACAAATAGGTGGTCGATGTTGGCATGATTTTGGTCGTTGTGTGAGTCTATCAGAAGTAGATCGACAATTAATAAAGTGCGAACTGTCTGAGCATCTTTCGTCGAATATTCATTGCGTTTTTTGCCAACTTGACAAAATGCGTACAACAAATTGTGCGATAAATAAGCCGGAAATCAAAGTGCAGGATAAAATTTGGGACACGTGGTGGGTTCCGGTCTCTGATAATCTTTTCCTGCATTATACCATTGATGTTACTGAGCGCAAACAAATGGAGCAAAAATTAGTTCGCATTCAACGTTTACACGCTGTTAGTGAATTATCAGCGGGTATTAGTCATAATTTGAACAATATCCTGACAGGAGTTTTTATACCGGCACAATTGTTGCGGCTAAGGATTTCTGATCCAGAGTTGATAGACGATATTGACAATATTATCACTGCTGGACAACGCGCAAAGGATCTCGTTCATCGGTTGCATCTAGCCGTAAAAGGCCATGATGCAGATCAGTTACAGGCCATCAATGTTGAACACATGATACGAGAGGCTGTTCAAGTAACACGTCCAAAATGGAAGGCTCAAGCCGAAGCTAAAGGTGTGAATATTGATATAGTTCTCCATTTGCAAGAAGATTTAGGCATTAAAGGCACAGACTACGGGTTCCATGATATAATGACCAATTTTATTTTCAATTCTGTTGACGCAATGCCTCATGGTGGGACGATAACTATTCGTACCGAACAGTTTAACGACAAAGTAGTAATAATCATTCAAGACGATGGCATAGGAATGACCTCAGAAGTTTGCAGGCACATCTTTGAGCCCTTTTTTACTACAAAAATGAATATAGGTACTGGTTTAGGGTTGTCTACTGTTTATAATACCGTGCAACAATGGAGTGGCGATGTCGAAGTATCTAGCACACCTGGTAGGGGTACTGTTTTTCGGATGCAGTTTCCATTAGTACAGCCTAAAGTAGATGTTTTGATGCCATCAAGCATTATTACTCCTATTCGTTCCGGTAGGATTATAATTATTGATGATGAAGAAGCGGTTAGAAAGACACTGTATCGAGCTCTAGATCCTAATCATTCGATAGTAGCTGCATCTAATGGCCAAACAATTTTGATCAATTTTCAAGTAGATGACTATGATGTGGCTTTGATTGATCTTTCAATGCCAGGGCTCTCAGGTGATAAAATAGCTTTAGAAATGCGAAAAAGAGATCCCGCCATAGCTCTAGGTTTAATTTCTGGTTGGGAATTATCAAAAACGGATCCTCGAAGAAGTATATTCGATTTCTATATACAGAAGCCGCTAATTGATTTGAACGATATACTCACGCATATTAATGAAGGCATTATTCTTAGGGACAAACGAAAAGAGCATACAGATGGAGATCAAGTTTTATGTCAACCCTGACTGGGAGGAAAAGCAACTAGTAAGGCGCATCTGTGACATAATTGAAGATACTCACATCAAGCTTCATGAAAAAGATAGTGGCTATCGGTGGCAGTTGAGCTCATTAAATGATTGATGGGCCAATTTTGATTCTAAACGCGCTGAAATTACCGTTGTTTATCGTTACGGCCAAGAGGAACAAATGAATAAACTTCGTGATGTATTAATATGGTTGTTACATGCTGGCCCTTATAATGACGAAGGTGTATGATGCATCAGATCTATAATGATATTCCAGTTTGGGGTATCCCTCAAGAAAACGCGCTCGAACAAATCAAGAATTGCGATCAAGATGCCGTACGTTCAGCACTTATGGCCGATCACCATTTGGGTTATTCGCAACCAATCGGTGGTGTAGTTGCATATGAGCATATGGTCTCTCCCTCTGGTGTCGGCTACGATATAGCATGCGGCAACAAAGCAGTCCTTCTCGATATTCCTGTTGATGAGGTTCGCAAAAGTATCGAGAAAATCATGGACGATATTTGGGGCGGTTTGTCATTTGGCATTGGATTGGCAAATGATGAAAAGGTCGAATATGATTTATTCGACTCAAAGCGAGCGCGCAAAATGATGGACAGTATTAAGCCGGGGTTATCGCAGAAAGCTCATGCTCAATTGGGAACAATTGGTAGCGGGAATCATTACGTCGATTTGTTCATAGACGAACAAGATCGCATTTGGTGTGGTGTGCATTTTGGTTCGCGCGGTTTTGGACATGCCATAGCCTCGCACTTCATCAAAGAAGGCGGAGGCAAAGACGGTATAGATGCGCCGCCAGTATTGTTTGATGTCGATTCCGATCTCGGTGAACAGTATCTCGAGTATATGGAAATGGCAGGACAATATGCATATGCCGGTCGCAATTGGGTCTGCAACAAAGTTGCTGGTATTCTAGGTGCTGATATTATCGAAGAAGTCCATAATCATCACAATTATGCTTGGATGGAAGAACATGATGGTGAGCACCTCTGGGTAGTTCGTAAAGGTGCTACTCCAGCCTGGCCCGGACAACGTGGCTTTATCGGTGGTTCAATGGGCGACAATGCCGTTATTGTTGAAGGTATTGAGAGTGAGGAAAATAAACTTGGTTTATATTCCACTGTACATGGTGCTGGTCGTGTTTTGTCCCGCACAAAAGCCAGGGGTAAAACCAAGTGGGTTCGTCTCGATCGTCTCTCAAACGATAAAGACGTAAGACATTTGCGTGAAAGACTGACCGCCAAACAACACCATATGGTGGCAGACTATGAACAGGGACACATTAAAGATTGTAAGATCGAGGTTTCTGTTCGTGATGGTGAGGTTTCTTTAGGAATGATGAGACGTTGGGTCGAGAAAATGGGAGTTGAATTAAGAGGTGCTGGTCCCGATGAGTCTCCTCATTGCTATAAGAGAATCGTCGATGTTTTAGAACATCATAAAGAGTCGATCAAAATACTTCACACTCTTAGGCCTATTGGCGTTGCTATGGCCGGCAATGATGAGTATGACCCTTACAAGGATTAAAAAACGCCTGACGAATATGAAGGTGTGCCAATTCGTAAGATTCCTCCTGATGAGGCTCCGATTGAAGACGTTATGCCTATGAAGGGACATCCTAGGAGTGGATCTAGAAGAGCAACAAGAAAAGCAAAGAGGCGAATCGAGCAATATAAGCGCCACACAAAGAAAAAGCCTCGGCAACGATTCAAAGAAGATCCTTTAGAAACGGGCAATTAAAATGACTGTGGCTGAAAAGACCTATCAACCTTTGTGTTTTAGCATTGCCGGAGAGTCAATTACGAGGCTTGCTCGTGATTTTGTGCTCGAAGGACGTTGGACAGATGCTGTGACGTTATTGCACGAAGGAATTGAGGGGCCTACGCTCAATCAGCATCTCAGCGTACTAGAGGGTGATTTTACATTCATCGGGCACTCACCGCGAACCCCTGGTGGGGAAAGCACTCTCGATATTGCTCCGGAAGATCCAGAAATAACGGAGGATTATAAAGAGAGTGTTGCCTTCATGTACGCTGGGATTTACAAGGTAGGGTCCCGCTTTTATCGTCCTTATGCTGTTGTGAATAATTACGGCATAAATGATTTGGAGGCTTGTGACAATATTCCTTTGCGTACGATAAACGGGCAAGCAGCGAATATGCTATTGACGCAAGCACGTGGTCTGCATTATGCTAACAATAGGACCACGGATCGTGCTGCATATATGGAGTATTTGTTTCGCCCAGATATGAAGAAGAGATCGGGTACTGTTCTGTGGCAAATAGTAGATATACCACCTTTCTGGCTTCGGACTTTCTCGTATTTAGAAGAGGCTCTTGAGGATTATCTATTAAAAGGGCAGCGCTTAGATGAGCGTGGCCATCATCAGTATTACCGAGAAGATATTACTCAGTCTGAAAAATGGAACACTCATAAAAAGAAGTCTCCGGAAGAGATTGAAGCGGATAAAATCCTTCTCGAAAAAGACAAGGAAGAAGAAGCACAGAGAGAATTAAAATACCAGCAAGAGCTTGTCAATATACGCAAAAAGGTTCTGAAACAAGCTCTTGAGACTGAAACCGGCTTTATGTATCTCACTATTAAAGGAAAGCGCGTTCGTATTCCGAGAGCGCCATTCGAGCGATGGGCTCTGAGAGGTACAAAATTCCAGCACCTTGCACCTCCGTGGGAGCCAGTAGCTGGTTCTGGTTGGAAGATGCAGAACGATGATGCTGATCATACTGATTGGTTCATTGCTGCCAAATTCAACATGGACACCCCGTATCAATTAGAAGAAGATGTGCAGAGTGCTATTGATGATAAAATAACCGAAGTTCAAAAGCGTCTGCTCAATTTTGATTGCGCGGTTTTGTGTGGATCTGGTTGGACCACAGGAGAGGTAGTTCATCCGAAACCTGACGAAACAGTTCCAGTAGGATCGATTATTGTTATTCCAGCCGCTAGTGAGGACTATGTCATTCCAGCATTATCAGCTTGTGCAGATGGAGCCGGAGCTATTGTGACAGAAGCGGGTGGAAAGATGGCGCATTTAGCAGTGTTGGGTCTTGAAAAGGGTTTTCGTCTTGTTCGTATGAAAGATGCGCGAAAAAAATATCCGGTTGGATCACAGATCAGCATAAGCTGCGATAAGGGCACAATTAAGGGATTGAGATTTTATGAGTGAGAAAAATGTTCAGCAGATACGTCATGATCTGAGAGAGGTGTCCGAAGAAGAACTACAGCGAGAACTTAAGCGTCGACAAGCTGTTGAGTTGAAAGAGCAGTATGACAAACAGGTTGTTATTGGTAAATTTATACAAGAGCATCGAACAATCTTTTTGACATTAGCTAACCTTTTAGGGGATAAGCGTCTCATAGAGATGTTGAGTAATGAAAATAATTTCTGGGGACAGGCAATGTCTGTTGATTTTTCCCTTTATGAGGATGATCCTTTATATGACAAGTGTTTTCCCCATAGTGCCGGAAATCGACCCATATGGGAAGGATTAGTTGAATAAGGCGGGTGTAACTCAGTTGGTAGAGTGCTTGCTTGCCAAGCAGGCCGTTGCGGGTTCGAGCCCCGTCCTCCGCTCCATTAAATCTTGAAACGGAGTACAATGGTAGGTGAAGATACTCGATTTGGCCCTATTCTTGCTACTATTAGGGTAGCATATGGCAGTTCTCAAGATGTGTTAGCCAGTAATCTTGGTGAGGATTCGGCGTACGTTGCAAGATGGGAGTCTGATGAATGTATCCCATCTTGGGACATATTGGCTTCAATTGCCGAAGCACTCGACATACCAATGTATTTGATAGTCTACATGCTCGAGAAAAGTAACGGCTGCTTATGTGAAGCCAATCCGGGTTTAGATCAGGAGGTGGGTGTGTGGTTCACCAGTACTCTAAAGGGCCAGGTGGAAGATCTAAATGATGAGGGCGAATAATGTGCATAGCTGAAACAAAGATCAAATTGATTGACGAGATTGGACAGCGTTTGTCGCTTCGTCGATGTCTCAACGCTGGAACTGGTAATGAGTTGCGTAGTATGATGCAAGAGATTGCTACAAAAGCAGGTATTGATTTGGAAGAGTTATTTCCGCGGGGAAGAACTGGGGGCTTTAAAAAAATCGTTCCTGACGAAGAATCGGGTGTGTAGCTCAGTTGGTTAGAGCGCTGTGCTGATAACGCAGAGGTCGGAGGTTCGATTCCTCCCATGCCCACCATTTTTAGGCGATTAGCTCAGTTGATTAGAGCGCTTGCTTGACATGCAAGAGGGCGCTGGTTCAATTCCAGTATCGCCTACCATTAAATTGACTCGTTGCGGGGGATAAAATGAAGAAAACACCGAGAGACCGAATCGCACATGCTGTGCAGATGTATAAGAGCAATCTATACGCAAATGAAGCCTTAGGCATTAGTCGCGGATGTTTTTTGCGATTGTGTAAAGAGTATGGCATTCCTACTCCGTATGAGCGCAGATATGGCAAGCGAGGCTCTAAAAGCATAGCATAGGAGAAGATCATGCCACACTTTACCACCGCTGTGATCGAAGAAGCTGAGCAGTGGATCGATCAATCTACTCTCGAACAGAGACAGACTGCTTTTGAAGCTCTAGGAGATTTTGATCCTGCACATTTAAAAGAGTTATTATATGTTGATTTTGTGGCCACGGCAAAAGCTGTTGATGCAATGGGTATGACGGTGGTTTTTGATCCGCATTGTCCAGAATGTGGATCCGATGCGACCATAGACGCTGGCGATGCAAGTTGCACTCTTTGTGCATGGACTGGAGTTGAAGGAGACACTCAAGCCGAAGTTGAACGCTGTTTAGGAACATAAGGGCCTGTAGCTCAGTTGGTTAGAGCAGCTGACTCATAATCAGCGGGTCGGGGGTTCAAATCCCTCCGGGCCCACCAAAACAGATAGGCTTTAAAACGTGGGTCACTTAGTGACGCCCCCTTGCTCCCCACAGAGAGCAAAACTCCCACCACGTTTTGAAGCCTATTTTTTTGACTATTGATAAAAACGCCTTCTCTAAAGATGGTTCGGTCTTATGACCATTCACAACTAGAGGAGACGCATCATGAAATTGCTTCACTTGTTTTCGATAGGCGTAGTAATGCTCTTGGCAGTACCGCTTTTTGCTGCCGAAGAGGCTAAAGAACGCAAAGATCCGAAATATTGGAGCGTTTCGTTCTTCGAAACTGGAAGTTATCAGTTTTATGATACCGGCAAGAAAGATCCAGGTGAGCTCGATATGTTCGCCGGTAACGAAATAGGCAAAGAGATCAATGCACAACTCAAGTGGATAACCCTGGACGTATATATACCGATTCCAAAGCTACCGGAATCGATTGGATTGAACGGTGGAGCCGATGTTTCTGCCTATCTTGATGATGAAAAGGAAATGTGGTCTTGGAACGTAGGGCTGTTTGCTCGCGTTTCAAAATTTGTTCGTATAGAGGGTGGAGTTGTTCAGGTGCGCTCGAAAGCCTTTGGTCTCGACAGCAGTCAACGTGACGACACGGCTTTGTATGTGGGTGTAGTGACACCGACATATGCGGGAGATGCACTCGGCAATCTTGTGGAAGACCGGATGGGTGATTTGCTTGGGCTTGTGATGGGTGGAGAGTAAATAGCTGTTTTACCTCACAGTTGAATTTATCGTGGCTGTCTTGGGATAATATCTCAGGACAGCCATTTTTGTTTCTTCCAAATTTTTAACTTAGTTATACAAACAATGCCAGACGGATTACAAATCGACGCTACAGAGCAAGTCGAACACTATGTGGGGCATCTGACTCAAGGACACGCTGATGCTTGGGATTTGTGGTACCAGTTATTTGATCATGAAAAAGCACAGTTTGCGCATGCTCGCTACCGTATTGAGCAATATTTTTATCCACTATTGCCCGAGATAGAGATTGATGATGTCATTATTAAATGTTTCTACAATGGAGCTGATTTTTGCTCTTTTTCGAAGAGCTGTGTCCAAGCATTGTAGGAATGATACAAAAGACAAAGCGACAAGTTTTTATTGCCAATGATATTAGCATTTCGCCTTTTGAACGCTATCATAATGCAGCTGATCATAGGAGTTTTAGAGTCGATCCAAATATATTCCCATATGTAGTATATATACCGCTGAAGTGGCTAAAGTTAGACCTTAGTGAGTTTTTTGGAAATTATTGAGGAAATACAATCGCTCTTTTCCAAACGTGCTTTTATAACGGGTTGTGTTGATTGGAAAAAAGAAACTGCAAGATGTATTAGCGCATAGGTACTATCTGGATAATATAGCAGATGATTTTTGCAAGGATATGTGTGTATATAGTTTTGCGCAGATTAGAACTCAATGGCGAGAACGTAAGCGTTAAAGAGATTGTTTCCCAGTTTACCGCACTTATAGATCAAGATGTCCTACTTATGGTTGGCGAGGATGGGGTTATTATTCAGGAGTGAATTTTAATGAGTCAGACGTCAGAAGAGTGTAAACAGTTTAATCCCGATTTGAGCGAGATATATACAAAGGCTTGGTGTCAATGGTTCTCCTTTGTTAGAAATAATCCTGTGGAATTTAACGGAGGCGTTAAAGGCGCAGAAGAAAGAATTTTCAATCTACTACCGTCCTTAGATACGCACGACATTATTATTCAGATAAAGTACAATGCTCGCAAGAAAAGTCTCTATTGGTATAGAGCCTTTAAGCTGCTCAATATAAAGCATGATAGATATCAGCATGTATCATTTGGTATGTGTAGTATGGATGAGAAAAAAGAGGTTTATGTAGGAGAGCCTTTTCGCACTAGTCGAGCACGTGATTGGCCTCATCAGAATTATGTTCCATTGAAATGGCTACAGTTACCACTGAATGAATTATCCAACATTCTTGAGGAGCTACAGCAATTTGTGGCACACAATGCACCTGTCGATTTATCCGTAAAATGGGGACGTATTCGTCCGAAGACAAAATTCAATCTCAAACGCGAAACTTTACAGCGCGTACTTGAGCGGCGCTATGGAATTAAGGCTGGCAGAATAAAGTCTACATTTGGCGAAATTTGCGCATATATTGTTTTGCAGCAGTTGGAAGCGGATAACGAAGCAACTCCTAATGGTGTAATAAAAACATTCCTTGAAAAGGCCGAGAACGACGCATTACTATTAGTTGAGTCATAGAGGAGTAAAATGATGTTTGCAATGCATAAGAAACATTTGGAACCTGCTGAGGTTAAGAGGTTATCCGCAGAATTGCAGTGTTGCTTTTTGATTCAAGGTTGGAGTAGTAATTATCATCCTAAAAGCGTTAGTCAATGGGCCGCAGAGTTAGGTTTCATAGCTTTTTTAAGGAGTAGCACATCAAAACAAGCAGCTGCTATAACTGTTAGAGAAGCTGCGCTTCGGCTCAAACAATTTATGATATTGATTACAGAAGATTTAGTTGAGAGGGCTCAAGCTCTCAGCCGCGATGTATCTGATATGGCTATCTATAGTAGTTTTGTGCGTTATGGATACATGGTTTTTACTGGATATGAGTGTATTTATTGCCGCGACGAAGAGCACTTAGACGAGGAGGAGGAGAAAGAAAACGAAAACGAAATAAAGTGCTTTGATCTATACGAAGACCTTGTACCTTCATAAGGGGGCGGTGTATGCTCGAACTCGTTCAATGGGCAAGTGATGCTTTTTGGTTGAGATGTTTCACGGGTATCTTGATTCTTACATTTGTTGGTGTATTTTACAATATGCCCAAAATGTATGGGCATACAATATTGTGTCTTGTCATCGCACTACTTGTAATTGGCCTGAGCGATTTGTTATTTAGCTTTGTTCATCCACTATTATGGGTTATTAGTGGGATTGTGGCTCTAACGATGGTTGTACGAGGATTCATCGAAGAACATACAGAGCTGGGGCAAGAATTGCGAGAGCTTCGTGAAATGAAAGAGCAGCAAAGAGAATTTCACGAACAAATGCAGCGTGGTTTGTCAGATGAGGAGCTTCAAGGAATCTTGATGGGGAATGACGAAGACGATAGAGAAGGCGACGATACCGAATACTTTATGCAGTAAAGTGATTAGTTAGTATAAAAATTGACTTTCTTTGTTAAGGAGTTCTATTGTTAAGATCAACAGAGCTCTTATTATCTCAGTAAGGAGTAAGGAGTAAGGAGTAAGGAATAAGGAATGCCAAATAGACCGACTCGTGATGAATGGGCCATTCGTTTAATGGAGGTGGTAGCCACAAGATCGGAAGATCCTTCTACGCAGGTGGGTTGTGTAATTACTGATGAACAAGGGAAAGTTGTAAGCACTGGATATAATGGGTTACCGCGGGGATTGTCTACTGCGACTTTTACACTTTCTGAACGACCAATCAAATACCAACATGTGGTGCATGCTGATGCAAATGCAATCCTGTTTGCTGAGCGTTATCGTCTTGTTGGTGCGACAATGTACGTGCCGTTTGAGACATGTTGTGATTGTAGCAAATTGATTATTCAGACAGGAATAAAAGAAGTGGTTTATAAGAATCACTATGAATTTAAAGATCCGCTGGGTGGTCAATTTATTGGGCTTCAAATGATGCTTAGCGCAGGAATTATAGTGAGGCAATTTCAAGGACCCACACACGAGTTGGATTTAATGACAATGACACCCGAACCCCTCTACGGAGGTGAAGGTGTAGTGTATAATGAGTGAACACTGGCCAGACCCTCAAAAATCACCTTATACATTATTTGATGTAGATGATGATTTTCACAACCTGTATGAGAATGCACAGCGGGCAACGCAAATGGATGAGTTGTCAAATCCTTTGCGTAGACAAAGATTTTATATTCTTTACAATCTAGCTCGACAATATCCTTGGCCTGATAGACTTTTACGTGGCATTGCTGTTGCTGAAGCGGGATGTTTTAGAGGCTTGTCTGCTTACATACTGGCTAGTGCAGTTAGAGATAAGGCCATATCTCGATTTTGCCTTTTTGACTCATTCGAGGGTCTTTCGCAGCGAGAGATACAAGATGAGGCCTCGATAACATCAGAACAGCGTTTTTGTTGTTCTTTGGAACAGGTGCAACAGAATCTATTGCAATTTGATTTTATTGATTTTTACAAAGGGTGGATTCCTGATTGTTTTCAAGTAGTCAAAGGTCAATGTGCGTATGACTTTGTACATATAGATGTAGATCTCTATGAACCAACACGACAAAGCCTGATGTATTTTATGCCAAAGATGTCACATGGAGGCATAGTGGTCGTAGATGATTATGGTTATATTTTGCAGTTTCCTGGTGCTAAACAAGCAGTGGATGAATGTCTACAGCTATTTAGCGATGAGAGAATTATTCAGACATTATTGCCCACCGGCCAAATCATCTTAACAAGACTGTGAGGTATTTATGTCCGTGCGTGCTTTTACCGCTGCAAGTGATACAGAAATTCTGTTTGAAGATGATTATATGGAGCTGCGCAAACGAGATGATTACACTTATGCCCATGAAAAAAGGAACAGTGGAGTAGCTATTTTCGTCTATCGTTATAATGGCACAGAAGTTTTGGGTCGTTATGAGCCAAATCCTGCACACGATGCAGATCAAGAGCTCTGTTCGATTACGGGCAAGATTGATGAGGGTGAGACTCCAGAAAAGGCTGCAGTTAGAGAACTCAAAGAAGAGACGGGATATGAGTGTGATCTACAAGATCTCGAAGATTTGGGAATGGTTTATCCCTATAAAGGTGCGGATTATCGCCTGTATCTTTTTGCTGTAGATGCCACCAATCTAGAGCAAGGAGAGGCAGAGGGTGATGGATCGCGGTATGAAGAAAATTCATATTGCGAGTGGTTACGCTATAGTGATGCATTACGTAGTTCAGACGCAGTAGTAGGAACCTTAATTGCAAAATGGTTCTTAGGGCAATAAAAGGAGTGCGGTAGTATAAAAAAGCTTACTTAAGCTTCTTGTATGGGTTGTCGTATTGACTTTTCTGAATAATTTCTTTAGTGATGATGAAGCTGTAGAAATCGGTGAGCCTGACAAAACCACAAGCCAAAAAGTTATTGGTGCTGCAGTTACCACATTTAAAGAAGTAGTCGGTACTACTGAGATATGTTCCCTGAAGAAGCGCTCGAGATGATAAATGCTGCGGTCGAAGCTATATCTCCCGAGGCGCTTGAGACAGCTGCCGCAAAGCTTCAGGAAATTGCCGCGAAAGATAGCACTGACGACCTATCTGTTGTGGTGCATTCCGAAGAAGAAGTTCTCACACAAGTGATTTATTGATTATGGACGCAAAATTACAAGAAGAGATTGAATATCTTGAGCAATATGTCAAAAGATTCTCCCCTGACAAACGGCTTTTGGCGCATGCGCTGTCGTTTTTTACATTTTTCTTGTTGTGTCGTATTGGCGACCTACTTTTAGGTGTGCCAATTATGGTCAAATTCTGGAATTATCTGGGTCTTGTGATATCGTTTCTTTTCATCGTTATGGCTTTTTTCTTGGAAAAAGACATTAAGCGCAAAATGAGGAAAGATGAAACTAGCTAATATCGGTACGAGTGTGATAGCTAGACATTATTCTGCGAGAGCTTCTAGTTCGTCAATGCAAATAGCATTGACTTTTCGCGAGAATTGCAAGAGCTTAAATGGCACTTGGTGTTTTCCCGGTGGTAAATTTGATGATAATGAATTATATTTATTAGATTCGATGAGAAGAGAACTCCAAGAAGAAACGAATTTGACACTAGAGTCTGAGACAATTCACCTAATTGGTGTTCAAGAAGAGTTAACTGACGGAACTGCTTGGTTAAACTTCGTATTTACAGGTTGTACGTCTCATCCGGAAATGTTGCATAATTGCGAACCGCATAAGTTTCGTGAAGTGAGATGGGTCGATTGGAATCTAGAAAGCGCGACCTTTCTCGATCAAACAGTTACTCCAATTTCACACATATCTCAAGAAGCATTAATCACGTTTCGTGGATGGTTAGTTACTAATGAAACACGTCTTCCTCTTAAGACTGTAACCCAGGCTACAGCATTAGGATGCTCCGTATTATAGGCGATATTCATGGACAAATAAGATCGTACATGAAGCTCATCAAAGACGCCGAGTACTCTGTGCAGCTTGGTGACTTTGGTTGGGGAGACATCTATAGGCAGTTAGATTGGTATTTGGATCAGAAGCTATATGACCGTAATCACCATATGATTATTCCTGGTAATCACGACGATTACGATCACTTGCCAAATTCAGCACTTGGTAACTATGGTTATCGTCTCATAGATCAGATTGGGTTTTATTGGATTCGTGGAGCTAAGAGTCCGGATTATAAAGAGCGGAAAGTTGGCTTAGATTGGTGGCGTGAGGAAGAGCTTTCTTATCTTGAGATGCAATCGGCCATTGATGTGTATGTTCAAGTTCAACCTACATTGATGTTATCACATGAGTGTCCTTTATCTTTGATTCCTCATATAGGCAAGAGAGATACTTTTCTTGGTGCTGAACCAAGTGCAACTCAAAAAGGATTGCAAATTTGCTTAGACATACATAAGCCGCGATTTTGGGTATTTGGGCATCATCATGTAACGCGTGCTTTTTATGATGGTTACACTGTTTTTGCATGTTTGAAAGAAGCTGATTACATCGACATTAATACGCGATATTCACTCGGTTATGAAGAGGGCATTGAGGTAATCAAGAAAAAATGTGCTATAGAGACGTTACGATAAGATGTGATTAGTTTTTATAACCTTCATATATCTTTAATATGAATTTTGCTGCAAAATTGCAGCATGTATTTTTCACACTCTTACAGGGAGTATAAGTATCATGCCAGGCTTTCTAAGTGATAAGGCTCGTAAATCGCAGAGGGGCAATCGTGCAAATCAGTTCACCCTCGATGAAGACAAGATTATTGCAAAGGGACTCGAGGATGGCAAAAGCGCTCCCGCAATCGTTGAGCTCCTGACGGCCGCTGGAAGTGAACGCACCGTTAATTCGGTCCGATATCGCATCAGTCATCTGCGAGAGGTCGCCGAGAAATACGATTCTCTCGAAGATCTACACAGCGCTGGCGCCGAAGAAAGGGCCGAAGAGGCTACTTCGGAAACCACCGAAGAGGCTACAGAGGAAGCCCCCGCAGAGGCTCCCGCAGCTGATGCCGCTTCCGATGATGACGATGAAGACTGGGACGACGACGAAGACGAAGACGAAGACGAGGACTGGGAAGACGAGGACGACGACGAGGACGACGACGAGGACGACGAGGAGTAATACTCGTTGAGCATATAGCTTGAAAGATCCCTACCGGGTAGCTAACTCGGTAGGGGTTTTTTTGTTCACTTTAAAGCCGGCAGTTTTGCTGCAACTATTGATTTTTAGACAGCTCATTGAATTATTCTACTCTAACCAATGAGTAAGGAAAATTGATAATGCAGCGAAAAACACTGGTATCATTATATGCTCTGGCCAATTATTTCGATCGTCAAGGGCAAGTACACCTTGGCGACAGAATCGATAGGATCCTTAGGGGTTTGGCACAAAATCGATCGCTTTATAAAGCTGCTGCCGATTTAAGTATTTTTACGCCAAAAAAGCACAGGGGTCCTAGTGTACCTGGCAAGAAAAGAACCGGCAAATTAACACCCGATAGCGAGTTACTTGATTTAATACCAGATGAATTGTTGCATGGGCTTGCATTGACTTTTTCTCCTGATGATGCGTCAGAAGATAAGTTAAAAGATCTGCAAAGATTGACAAATGATCCAAAAGACTGGAGTCCTGACGATAAGGCCGCAGCAAAAGATATGCTGCGTGATCATCTGGAAGAGGCTCGCTTTGAATTGTATGATGTACTTCCTCCACAGCTCACAGCTTCTGAGGAAGCAATGACAGAAGGTCTAGGAGCTCCTTTGCCTACTGAGGGACACCAAAAAACCAAATACAAACCTCTAGAAGAAGATCCGGCTACAACCAAAAAGAAGGAAGATAAGCCGTTAGAAGCGATGGCAACGCCGTATCTCACTTTCACATTACTAGGTTTGCGAAGCAAAGGTGATCCTGAGCTGCGGAAGCTTTGGCCGAAAAAATTGCTCGACGCGTTGTATACAAATAGATCTTTCTTTGAAAGACGCTGGAGCATAGCTCGCCAAAAGGAATTAAAGCCGAAGAAAAAAAGTCTTTATGATATACCTTTAGCGAGGCCAGAAGATCTATCTTCAAAAGAAGAATCTACCTTTGATGCACTAACAGGCATTTTGGCCCATTCCTGGATGCGTTATCAGCCGAATCCTAGAACGTTTGAGCAAAATGCCAAAGACTTAAAAAACGAAGCATCGCCCCCATATGAACACATGGGTTATGCGGCCGAATTATTTGAGCGGCCAAGACGCTTTAAACAGCATGCCAAAGGAAGAGGATGGGAGAAGTCAGTTCCACAAGAGGTTGTGCGTGTAATTTCGGCAATTGCTACTCGCATGATCGAGGAAAATAGAGAAGGTGAATCTTGGTCTTATAAGCGTATTCAGACTGAGCTTGAGGAATTGTTTAATGATCAAGTACTTATAACGCCGTCTGATTTCTCAAAATTCATGGGAATAACCTCATCTGAATACGTTATGGATTATGCTCCGGCACGTCAGTGGTTTGGTTCCGCACAGAACAGAAACGAAACACATCAGAAATGGGAGCGTAAATATCCGGGAATCTATGCCAAACTACTGCGAATCGAAAAGATTTACCTTGCGCTGGTAAGTAAAAATGAAGTAGTCGAGAGTGTTGGAACTAGTGCTACAATAGTTGATATCGATATAGCCGTTGATAATCTAGTAACAGCTTACGATAAATGGAAGAAGGCTGATGCGTTATATAATAAGCTCAGACAGATAAAGGACACTTCTCCTGGACATATTAGTGAGCTCGAAGACAGCAAAGCCGATTTGACTGAAAAGCGCACTAAGCTTTCTCAAGAAGAAAAAATAGTTGATGGATACATAGCAACACATCAAGATTTATTATGAATTAAGCAGTAAGGAGTAGTAAAAGGAGTAGTAAGATGTTTATTTTCGAACCAAATTTACGAGCATTACGCGATGGAGAATTAACACACGAAGAGTTTATTGGTCACACTTGGCGAGAATTAGATGAGCAAGAAAGCAATTCGTATAGGCAGCAATTTTGGCAAGCATTAAGAGATTTTTATGGCAGTGATGACGAACAGTGTAAGTTGTATACCGTCAAAGATTTATCTCTCGCCTATAAAATGTTTATGCTCCGATGTGTAGATCGTATTACTCAAGATGAAATGTGGACAGGAATCTTTTTACTGCCACCTTTTGAGAGTAAAGTAATGACTCCAATAAAGCCACTCCTGTTGTGGTTTAGCGGTACTGAATAAACTATTGATATTTTGTCCTCTTTTTAGGGTTTTTAGGAGAAATCAGACATGACACAGCCTGTTTTACGTTCGCCATCGAAAAATACCACTCTAGCTGCCATTCCTGTATGCAAGGCGCATAAAATAGTATATTGTGGCGTTTGTGCTGAGGAGCATGGCATGACACGAACACAGATTCAGCACCTATATCATTATGCGCACTGTGGAGTGTGTCCTGGAGATGAAGAGCTTCCGATTGAAGAGCGTGAAAAGCTGTGGCAGAATTTTCAAGGTGAAAAAACCGCTGAAATGCAACAAGCCTACGAAGCCATGATGGAGAAAGTAGGTCAAGAAAAGGAGGCTAAAATGGAAATACGCAGAATGGCCAATTGTGGAGAATGCGAAGAAGAGGAGGAAGCTGCATGTGACGAGCTTGATATGAGTGATGAGAAGAAAAAGCTCAAAAAGAAGAAGATGGAATGTGACGACATGGGCAACATGAAAAAGCGCAAGAAAAAGGTTGACGAAGAAGCCCCAGAAGTGATGGAGTGCGGTGAAATTATGGGACAGCGTCGACAAACTCTCACGAAGCTGGCAAGGTTTGCCAGATTGCGTAACGACGAAGGCGCCCTTAAGCAGCTTAGGGAGATACATCAACTCCTGAAATAAAATACGCTCAGCGATAGCATCTCGAGAGGCCGGCTCACGTTTTGTGAGCCGACTTTTTGTTTACCTTAATCTAAACTTTCACATTATAAAAATGAACAAAGTATATTCATTTCAAGGAGTCTTCTAATGCCCAATGCTTTCAACAGAGATGAACTGATAGATATTCTAGTCGAGCGTTTTCAGATTCCTCGCGAAGATATCAAACGCGCTAGATTGTTTTATCTCAAAGGATTATATGTTTTAATGTGCATGGCGTTAGAGCGTGGTGTCACACCTGATCCGAAATGGCTTGAAGGTGAATTTGATCGTCTCATCCATCAGGATATTTTGACAATGTTGCAGGGTCAGGATTTGGAGTTAATCGGTACCGTTCTACATGGGTATAGTGATGCAAAAGAGTAATTCAACAGTTTACATTGCACACTTTACGCATCGTAGTGTTGGGTCCAGTGGAGCAAAGTGCCCTTTTTGTGTAAAGAAGATCACAGGATCTGAAGTCAATACCGAAATGTTGTATTTTGTAACAGGGCTTAATACTTCGATACGTCAGAGTAGATTTGCACATATATCGTGTGCTGTCGATTTCGCTGTTAAAATGATACATCACAAAGAGACTGAACTCTGTAAAATTGAGGATCATATAACTAGAGGAAAAGGATGTGTAATTTGCAGAAATAAAGTTGAGGGCCCCTTTGCGCGAATAGCCTTAAGGGGAAATACATCGTTGCGCATTTGTTCTCTATGTTTATATCAAGTAGCAATACAAGACAAGGCCGTTTATCAGAAAAGATCAGAGACTCGAAAAGCAGAGGTACAGCAAAAAAGAGAACAGGCAGCTAAAAAGCAACAGCTCGTGGGAAAAATAAAGCGTTTATCGCGAGCTTACGGAGTGCGTTTGAGATTAAACAAGACTTTTGTTCGTATTATCGCTGGCGAACATAGTTTGCACGATATTCCTTATCGCAAGTTGAGGATCAAACTTCCTTTTGTATCGGCTAATGGTACATTGGTTTGGCCGAAGAGCGTTAGGCAAATGTGTGAAGTAACAGAGAGTTTTTTCATTGAAGGGTTAAAGGATTATTTCGCCACAATAGATCGCAAGGATTTCGAATTACGTTCAGCTACCAATGCGTTATGTGACGAATTGAGAAAACATTTTAGAGTAACGGTGCAGGATGTGCATCTAATTTACTCTAAAGCGCTATGTGTGGGAGGTCGCGCAGCACCAAAAAGAGTACGCTGTGCTGGAAAACATATAAGTTTCGAAACAATATATCGAGCAAATCCCGATTTACATACACTCTTACTGGTTAGTTACAACGAAGATGTGCGTACTGCGGTGCTTTTTAGACAAGAAATGAATGAGTTTTTAGCAACTGACCCGGAAGGTCTAGAGCTTCCACGGGGCCATGCATTTATACAGAGGAGTGAAATACATGAGTTTCTTAAGTGATCAAGCAAAACGTGGTGCAAAAGGAGTAACACGCATTAATAAACCCACTCCTGCAGGTGAAGCTGCTCTCGAACAGCTCGATAAGGTTGAAGATCAAGAGTTATCCACAGAGACTCCTTTTGATAGCTTGCCCTTTAATCAGAAGGCTGCTAAGATTTTGGAGGCAATTGGACAGTATCTCAGCCAACAGGGTGAAGATACGTTCCGTGTTGGAGCTTATGATCGAGCCGCTGCTACTATAAGAGCGCAAGGTCCCGATCTGTCTACTTGGAGTGCAAAAGAGTTACAGAAACTGCCCAGTGTAGGTAAAAGTACTGCAACTAAAGTTCGTGAGATTGCAGATACTGGAACGTGCCAGAAATATGCAGAGCTTGCTGCCAGTAGTCCTCCAGATAGTGTCGCAGAACTTGAGAAGTTACCTGGTGTAGGACCAGTCAATGCTTTGCGAATCTGGAAAGAAACAGGTGTTGATTCTCTTGCTGCTTTGGGAGTAGCAATTGAAAAGGGTGAGATCACCGATACCAAACTCGTGCAGGGTTTTGAGTTTGTCAATAAGGAACTCGAGAGAGTGCCACTAGGCATGATCTTGCCGTTTGTAAGGGAATTTATGTCGATGGTCATGAAACAGCACAGAGATATTGTTGAGCGTATCTCTGTAGCTGGATCTACTCGCCGTGGTCGAGAAACCGTAAGAGATATCGACGTACTGATCTGTGTTGCAGAACAACATGTTCCGATAGTGCAGCAAACTATCATTCGTGAATTCTCAGAACACGGAGCAGAAGCAGCTGGTGAAAACAAGTGTCGTCTCCTGTATATTCAGGATATTCTGAAAGTTCAGGTAGATGTGCTATTTACTCCGCCTGTTACTTGGGGTTCTAAGTTGCTATATTTCACTGGTTCGAAAGAGTTCAATATAGCAACGAGACGTCGAGCTAAGGCAATAGGCTATACTCTTAATGAGTATGGACTATGGAATGGAGAAGAATGTATCGCCTCCAAAACTGAGGAGGCTATTCTCAATGCACTGCAGATTGCCTATGTCCAACCATGGCAGCGCGAGCAGAATGTAGCGAACATTATTGACCGAGATACTCAAAGTGGCAAATATCGCTCTGTTTTGACTCAGGATTGGGTCAAGAGCGAAGCGCGTGAACTTCAGATGAAACACAGTAGACAAGGGTGGGAGGTCGAGGATCCTCAGGATCGGTCTTTACCATTGACCACCGTGGTAGCTGAGCAACAGATTGCACTATATGAGTATCTTGGTGGTAGCCTTCATAATCATTGTATTTTTGCCACAAAAGACGGAAAACAATGGGACGATGGACGCATTAGAATTGGAGATCTGATCATTGAGTGTAAGCGTCGTGGAATGAAATATGTTGGCATCGCTTCTCACTCTAAGAGTTTACCAATAGCGCGTGGACTTTCTGAAGATGCCTTGAAGCAGCAGATTGAACACGTTAGAGAAAATGAGTGGGATCCACCATTATGTATTGGTAGTGAAATGGAAGTCAAGTCTGACGGAAGTTTTGACTGGTCTGAGGAGATACTGAGTGAACTCGACTTTGTTATCGCTGCATTACATATGCAGCCTGGCAAAAACACGACTGAGCGTATAGTTGCTGCAATGCAGCATCCAAAGGTTTGCATGATTGCTCATCCGACTGGCCGAGTATTTGCTGAAAGACCAATTGCAGAGGCTGATTGGGATGTTATCTTTAAGGCTGCGATTGATACGAATACCGCATTAGAACTCAATGTGCAGTCTTCGCGTGCTGATTTGCCCGAAGATTTGCTGAGTAGAGCAATTGCTGCGGGTGTAAAAATCGCAATCAACTGTGATGTGCATCGTTTAGTTGATTTTGACAGTATCGTTCTGGGGCCATTAATGTTCAACAGAGCTGGTGGTACCGTTAAAGACTTGTTTCAGTTTGAGGAGTGGTGGACCTGATAAGTAGCATCATATTGATATTGGCGGTCTAAAATAGTCGATCCAAAGGAGAATTACATGACTATTTTGACCGCCTTTTTATTTGATAGTCGCTTGAAGCGTTTTGCACGCCTTCTGCAACGACACGGTTTTACTGAAGCGCAATTATTATCTGTTTTTGCAGCGAGTTTACCCCCGGCTATCAATCAGAGATTAAACAATATCGATTATTTTATTGATCAATATACTAAGGTCCCCTTTGCTGAGATACCTCCAAACGAGTATCCCAATATTCGTGGTGAGTTGGAGCAAATATTAAATGTTTTAATCCCAAAGCACAAGTCCGTTATTAAGCAGTTCTGTGGCGAAAAGCCTGATTATCAGTGGGTTTTAAAGGTAAGCAATAAAACGATTGCTGATTTTGAACAGCGTGTACATCAGGCTTTGACAGAATTAGATGAGATCGAGCAAGGATTGCAGGCCAAACAAGAAAAAAAGAGCATCAAATCTCTGGGTGATAAATTAGCGCGGGAAACAAGTGAAGATTTCGCATATCTATCTGGCATCGTTGATGAATTATTGCAAGATGAGCCTATTGTTCCTTTGGAGCAACAAATAACATGGTTGCCTGAGGACAATGCAGTTCAAGAAGTTCTGCGAAAATATTATGAGCTTCTTGAAAAGTTTCAAACTTTAGCCTACGTTGTTAATACAATTCCTCAATCATTATTAAATGAATTAGACGCATTGAAGCTATTTCTCAAACAGCATTTGCGTATAGCACCTCAAAATATTGGTGCTCTCTATGAGGAATTATCAATTGCGACTGACAATGTAATGGCTTTTTTGACGCAAAATGTTCAAGTTACCGACTTACATGGCTTAACCGAGCAGGACAAGCAAGAACAAAAAGAACTTGCGGAGCTTGAGGAGTTAGAGAAGAAAGAGCAGTTACAGAAGTTACAAGAAAGAGGCGAAAAAGCAACAGTACTTGCTCAGAGCTTTGTTGATAAAACTCCATCTCCTACGTTATTGCCTACACGCAAAGAGGTAGCCTTTTATGGTGAGGGAGCAGTACAGCAAAACGCTGCGGACTATCTAATAAAAATCGTTCGCAGAGAGACCACCGAAATAATGGAGACTGCGAAACGAAACATTGCAAAACAAGAAAAAGAATGTCGAAAACAAGAAGGAGTTTTAAAAAAGATACAGAAACAAGTAGAGAATGAAGGTAGAGAGACGGTAGTGTCCCACGGCAAGAAGGAGCTTGCAATGGGAAGAATTAGGCAACTTGAAGAGAAAATAGAAGAAGAGAGAGCAGTAATAGAGGAAGAGAAGGCAAAGATAGAAGCACAGAGAGCAAATAATGAGATTTTAGATATACCTCCTGATATCCAAGAAAAATTGAGAGCTCTCACTTATATGGTCCATCAGGACTTTAGAGATGAAAGTGATGTTGGTCCAAATGTGGAAATCAATCCAGGTAAAAGCTTAATCAATAGGGTAGCTAAGATTGCTCAAACCGATTATGCAGCTTACGCGGCTGAAGTCGATGTGCTGATCGAGGAAATTGTCGATGATCTTTGGGAACAAGCTATACAACAAGGCTTGCAAGATGACGAGCAGACTATTACGCTAATGCAAACTGCTGTTTTAGACCGTAGTTACACAACCAAAGAGAAACAAGCTGTTGAAATACTAGCACATGAGGCTTCGCAAAATTGTAGTGGCTCCAGTGGAGTTGATCCTGAGCGAACTATTTTTTCTCTTATTGGACCCGATTTAAAACGCCATGCGGAAAACTTTACGCAATTAGCGCTCGGAGAAAATATATATTCATTTGATATGTCTTCAGCATCAGCTACGCAGCAAATATTAACGAATGGTTATCTGAGGCATTTGGATCCTAGTTATGAAGAGGCCGTCTTACCTACGGAAAATTTTAGATTTGGTTCCTTTAACGATCAGGCTTTAGCGCTAGCTGCTGAGGGGGTTGCACCACACTATGTCGATTTAGATTCTATATCACAATGGGGGCGAAATATTGAGTCAATGATTCGTGTATTTTGCTTACCGGAGATGAATCATAATCTTGAGCGGATGGATATATTTTTATCGCAAGCACGTACCGTTTTCAGTAGAGAGGTTGAACAAATCGGCGATATAGAATTACTCAACAAAGTCGCTGACGAATATACGGCTGACAAAGAAATTTTACCTCCTGGTATGTCTCCTGTAAATGATCAGACGAGATTAAGCCACATAGGCCAACAGTTGCTTTATGCCCCATATCGTTTGAATCAAATTTTCGAGGAAGAGAATGCAGGTATTTATGGTATATTGCGTTTTTGCGCACCATATCTAGGACGAGGTGGCTCAACCTGGATGGGACAATTAACGTTTGATATTTATCATCTACAAGAGGATGAGGAATTTCCGTGGGTAGAAATAGAAGCAGCCGTCCAGCAAGTAGGCGTTGTTGATGATCCCAGATTATATCAACGAATGACGCAAAATAATGCCTGGAAGGGTGCGAGTTGGAAAGATTATCCACAGTGGGCAGATTTAACGGAGAGATTTGCATCTGAATCTGAAGTAACATCATTATTATTGCTGCGTCAACGACGTTTTGCCCGTTGTCTTCGTGTACATGCGCTTAGGAAAATAAACTTAATCAAAACTTCTTAATTATTAAGTAGTCACGAATTACTGTATTTCTCTTTACAGGAGTATTTGCATTATGAAGAAGTATCGGCCGGATGTAGTGTTTTATCAGCCGGAAGTCACTATGCTCCCATTTGGACGTTCTGTCCTCAGTGCTTGCAAGCAATTAGGTGCTGAGGCTTTTTCTTACACACGTAAGAAACATGATCCGAACTGGGAAAGACATCTTGGCTCCCCAGAAAAACAGAACGGCGATACTTGTTTCGGCAAACATATAGCCAAAGCGAAGAAGCAAGTTCTGTGTCTCAAGCACAACATGAAGGACCTCGTCGATGAAGAGAACTTCAAAGATGGTGTAGTTGCGATGGCAGTATACAAAGATCGTGGCTATAAAGTTCTCAATCTCAAGCTCGGCTCAATGTGCGTGTTCATGTGTCACTATTGTTATCTCAATGCGGTGTACAAGTTCAATCCTGAGACGGCAGTGTACACAAATACCAGCCAAATGCAAACCGATATGAATGCTGCTTTGAAACAACATGGCAGAGTGTTGTTCAATTCTGGTGAGCATACAGATAGCTTGGCCTTGGATTGGTTAACTGGCCATACTAAATGGTTGGTTCCTTGGATTGGAGCGCGTGAGGGTGCATTGCTCGAGTTGCGCACCAAGAGTGCAGAGATCGACAATCTCATCGGGTTAGAGCATAATGGACGAACTGTAGTGGCTTTCAGTTTGGCTCCTGAGTTTGCTCGCAAACATTTTGAGAGTAACTCGACTGCATCTCTGGAAGAGCGAATTGCTGCAATTATTCGTCTTGCCAAAAATGGCTACAAAATTGCTCTCAAGATTGATCCGGTCATCATATATGACGGTTGGCGCGAAGATTACGAAAAGATGCTAGACCGTTTAAGTTCTGAATGGGCTGGCGCTGGCCTTTCAACTGATCTTATAGATCACTATGCAGTAGGAACACTACGGTATAGCGGTGGGCTCAAACGCGTGATTCAGGATCTAGCACCGGCAAGTCGCGTACTTGAGCATGAAGATCATTTTATCATGCAAAAGGGCAAAGCAACATATCCCGACAATTGGCGTGCACAGCTCTACAAACGCATTATCGGATATGTTGAAGAGCGATTTGGTGAACTGCCATATTATCTCAGTATGGAGTCGGCCGATAAACTAGAGGAGTTGATGGCCTGATTGTTCCCTTTGTTGATGTTTTTAGCAAAAGATCCTATATTATATATAGGATCTTTTGCTGTGTTTGGTAGTATAAAAGTAAACTTTAAATAAACTTTTTGATTTACAAATAGAACAAAAATCTATCTCTCTATAAAGGGGTTCCCAAGTGAAAGAATATCCGGTAGTGACTTCGATCGATGAGGTTAAAGAACTATTTGCTGCCTGGCTTGATATAACGGATAGAGAACTATATACTGTGAGTTATAACTATGATAAGTTCGAAAAGTGCACAGGAGTTAGTATGGGAGTGCACTTTCCGAAGATCAAGCCCTCACCCGAATTTACAGCGCATAAAAGGCTGATAGAGAGACTTGGTCAAGTCAATAGCGAGCCGATGTCTAAGGGTGATGCAGTCATTCTCGTGCGTGAGCATCTCGATAATCTCAATGATGAGAAGATCGAAATTATCCAGGGAATGGATTTGCATTTCGGCATGAATGCACCAACGCCAGAAGCTCTGCAACCAAAATGGGAGATGAAACGAGAACCTAGAAGATCTATGGCGGAACTTGATGCCGAGTTCAAAAAGCAGCAACGCGAAATACGAGAAAAGCGCGAATATCAAGAAGAGCTCATTAGGGCCGAAGAAGAGGGGCGTGAGCCACCACCGCCAAAACAAAAGCGTCAAAGAGTAGATTGGAGCGATCTCGAAAAACTCCACGAGGAACATGAAGGCGATACAGAAGCAATAGCTGAGATTAAAGGATGTAGCGATGCTGCAGTTCAGCGGATGTATCGTATCAACGGGTGGGAAATTAAGCGCAAAACATCCACTGGTAAACGAGGGCGCGAGGCTCAGTATGACTGGAGCGTTCTTGAAGATCTGCGCGATAAACACGATGGTAATACCGAAGAAATTGCTAAAGAAATTGGTTGTAGTCCCGCAGCCGTTGAACGTAGATTTCGTATAAATCAGTGGGAAATCAAGAAGCCAAAGCCAGAAGGAAAGCAAAAACGCCGTGGAGGTAAGAGAGGATACTCAGCCGAAGAAGAACAAATTATTCGTCAGGGTATGCGTGAGAAGAAAAGTGATAAAGAGATGGTGGCTGACTTGGCTGCAGCAGGATTTACGAGGACTGTACATGCAGTGATGTATTGTCGTACACGGAAGTTCTCTGATGAGAAGCAATTTGCTGGAAAGGTGAAATTGTTTAGCGACACTTAAAATGGAGAAGCACATGAGCTTTCTTAGTGAAAAGGCTTTACGAAAAGGTCGCTCGGCACGACGTCGCGAACATATTGGTATTGATGACATACCAGAGAAAGCTATTAAAGAACGAACACAGTTTGATGATTCACCAACATTTAACACTAAAGTAGTGCGGATCCTCAAGTTCGTAGTTGAGAAGCCTTGCGATCAAAAGGCTCCCCCGTTACAAGTTGAGGGTTATCGACGGGGTGCCAATGCGATTAAGCGTCATTCAGCAAATTTGGAGCGTTTTACAAAAGAGCAACTATTGCAAATCGGCGGATTTGGAGACGGATTGGCGAGAGTGGTTTTGGAAGTTGCTAGGACTGGAAGTTGTCGACTATATAAACGCTGTACCAGACCAACGAAAGCTGATCCAGATGATTTTTGATGAAGAACTAAACCTATACGAATTTACAACCATAGATAATCGCGAGGGAAGTGTTTTGAGACGTCCTCGTAAGACTATCGTAGTAGCAACGAGTAGAGAAGTTGCAGAGGCGGAATTAAAAGTGAGTCGTTCGACTAAGAAAAGAAGATGGCAATTTTTCCGAGAAAGAGCTCTTGAATCGAATGCAACAGTAGTAATAGTATTTTCCCAGCAAGGTGAATGAATTGGCAGTGCCAAAGTTGAAATTCAAATACAACGCTATATTCTTTGAGGGTCTTACTGTTGCAGAAGCTACAGAAAAAATGGATCGTTTTTTGGACTCTAGTGATGTGTCTTATGTGAATCACACAACGAATTACATAGTTCATACTGGTAATATTCATGAAGCAACAATAGTATTAGTCTATAAGCAGCCTATAGACGAGGGACAAAAAGAAGAGAAGTAATCGGTATTACCTAAATCAAGGAGTAAACAATGGCATTCTTGAGTGAGCGGGCGTGTACTCAAAAGACTGGCACTAGAGGACGCAAGAAAGCAAAAGGTACAAAAATCGATACTGCTCACATCGCTTGGAGAATAAAACAGGGAGAACATCCTTACTTTCACCTCAATCCAGACTTTCTGCCATATCATCAACGTCCAAAGGATGGCAGCTACGTGTCTGTGCCGAAGATTTTGGTTACCTGGCATACTGTGGAGGCTACTGAGCCTCAGACAGATGCTCGCATGTATCATGATGGCGATCTTGTCTTATATAGTGGAAAAGTTGAGAAAGGGTATGTAAGTAGTCGCAGTAGTAACAAAAAGGTTCTTATAGAACCTGGCTTGATTTACAAAATCATTGATACGGGTGAAAAAAATTCAAAGTGGGTTATGCTTCTTCCTCCAGGCTATAAAACTGAGGGTTGCAGACGTCCTCCAATACAAGCCGTCTCACTTGAATTTGTGCGACATATAACAATAGCGACACAAACTGAGCGTCATCGCGCTCTTGAGCAAATCAAGGTCAGTAATTTCCTGCATTATCTTATAAAAGAACGTCTTAGTATCGATACGTGGAGAAAGAAGGATAACTGCAAGATCTATATTCTGCATCGCATGGCTACGGAACCCATGGTCTTGGAAATGCTTGGAATAGAAGAGCGTAATCCCATGACCATTCTCAATAATGAAGAGTTGCGTGAAGACGTTTTTTGGCGCATGTGGGATAATGATCCTCTTCGCCTTGTACAGCATCAAGAACAATGGGCTAAGATGTAGTCGATGCCAATTTTCACTTTGCAAAACGACGTTTTTTCGCCAAGGTTTAGAAGAGAATTGAATCTTAAAGCATGTAAGCTCTTTTCTGCCATTAATAAAACGGAGTTTATTCCAAAGCTTGGGCAGCCAGTGCCAGCGGTACCAGTTAGATTTTCTCCAAAAATGACAACTACCGCTGGTGTTTTTTATGTTCCAAAGGAGAATCCAGTAATAGAGGCATGTGACATTCGGTTGTCACTGCCTCTGTTATCTACTGCGGGATGGGGTAAGGTGCGCAAAGTTTTAGCGCATGAGATGTGCCATTTATGGTGTTTTATCGGGTCACCACTTTTATGGTTTAGACATCAGGGACATCACGAAGAATTCAATAGAATAGTCACTTTAATTTGTGGTAGTGATGTTGTCTGTTCTGAAGATTTATATAATATAAGGCACAGATGAGTAATCCAACTGTTCTTCTTTATTTTCGATCAACGAAGCATACTGGTATCTTGGATCAAGAGCTACCAGATGTAGGTGTTGGTAGCATAGAAACGAGTTGTTGTGGTGCAGCTCAGTTTTTCCTACAAGCCGATGGCGATGAGAAAATTTTGGATGTCAAGTATAGAGTCAAAGGCGATCCAGTCATATTTGCATGTGCCGCTTTTATAGCAGAACAGTGTGTGGGAAAAACATTAACTGCAGCTTTCCAGTTGAGTGAGCAACAAGTGGCAGGAGTCTTGAATTTAAAGCCGAAAGAAGTCCGCAAAGCCAATACCCCATTAAAAGCATTGCGTCGAGCAGTAGCAACGTGTCAGACAAAACTGAGGCGATATTATATCGATGTTTGATGATAGAGAAAAGGCGTATTTACTCACCGTAGCACGTGGATCGATTATTAATAAATTCTTGGCAGAGCAGGACCCAGAATTTGAGCATCCCGTATTTGAAACCGACTCAGAAGCTCTAACAACAAAGCGTCCTGTATTCGTTTCTTTGTATAGTCATGGAACATTGCGTGGTTCACGTGGCCATTTTATTCCGTACAACCCAGTATTGACTGAGGTATATGATCAGGCAAACTTTGCAGCCTTTGAAGACGATTCTCTTCCTCCACTACAAGCAGGTGAACTAGATACACTAGAGATTGTCGTTAGTGTACTAACAAAGCCATATCACACGAATCCTAATGATGTTGTTCTAGGCCAGCATGGTATAATGGTCAAAAAGGGAACTGCTATTGCAGCTTTGCTTTTGCCTCATGTTGCTGTAAAACAGGGATTTACTGTTGAACAATTCTGGGGACATTGTTGTGAAGCAGCAGGTTTAGCTTCAAATACATGGTCCACTGGACGCTTAAGTTTGTTGAAGTTTGAAGCTGAGGAATTTGGCGATCAAGATCCTTATATGCAGTTTATGATTCAGGAATTATATCGTGCATCTATAGAGGAAGAACAAAAAGTGCAGGAGGAAGAAGAGAATGTACATTAGTGAGGGTATTACTGCGGTGGCAATGTGGATTGCTTTTACTGTTTTAGTCCTTTTTGGTATTTTGAGTCCATGGTGGTTATTTGTTCCAGGAGTATTTACGGCTATATTTTGGATAGCCGGCTGTGGAAGATCTGATGTCCGTAAGTGCGCCTTTTCAGAAACGGTTAAAAATCCAGGATTACAATAAGTTGCTATGAGTGATATTAAGGTACCAGACGCAAAGTATTTCAATACCCTTTTGAATTTGGATCCTCCAGTTTCGAACGTACAAAGAGTTGATTTGGAAAATGGCTCACCTTCTAAGTTAACACAGCGCATTTATGTCGGTAAAGAGAGTTATATTTGGCGTCAAACCAATCATAAGGATGTGCGCATTCAGCAATTCATTGCTGAGAGACATCCCGATCTTATTGCTAATATTGTCGATAGCTTAGCTCAAGGAAGTCCGCAAAAAGTCAATGAGTCTAATCCAGGATGGCTATTATATAGTGATCTTGGAGGGAATGGTTTTATAGAGGGACAATTCATTGATAGTATTCTAGAAGCGCTTATTGTTGTTCATGGCCATTATGGTAGTTATCGGAATGATTTTCGTTATGTACCAGAGTATCGTCCTAAGCTTTTAGGACAAGCGATACGATGTCACATATTGCCTCCCATTAAATATTTGGTTGATAATTACACAAAGATCGCCGGCAAACTGTTAGAGTTGTGGACTGATACAGAACTTATAGTTTATAACTATCGTTGTATCACAGAAGTATTTACTGCTGGAGATCTTACTCTGGTTCATGGTGCAATAAGTAGTGATAGTATATTCATAGACGAAGAGGGTAAATGCAAGTTCTTAAATTGGGCAGGGGCACACTGGGCAACCCCATATATTGATTTGTGCAGACTATTATCGCTGGGGTTTGAGTTTGACCATTTGTTTCAGTATATGGAGCGCTTGCAGAAACGTACTAATCGTCGCATAGACGAGCAGTTGTTTGCTTTTTGTGTAAATGTATCAATTGTACATGTTTTATTAGAACGCGTCAGTTGGCGAGTTCGGCAGTTAAGGGTATTGAGTCCTCAGCAACTAGAAAAAGAGAGAGACCTTCAAGCAGAAGTTGATTTAGTGCATCGTTTGTTGCTTCAAGGGATCACTATATTCAAGGACCTTCAACCCGAAGCTATCGAACTAGGTTATGAAACATGGAAGAATATCAAATTATAGATAAACTCAAGAATGCACAAGGTGAACTTGGCGCGAGCTTTGAGTCGAAGGCTAATGTTATTGGAACGGGTATAGGAAAGAAAATCATTAGTGGCACTACCACGCATGAGTGGTGCATTCAGGCATTGGTCACAGAAAAAAAGCCCCTTGACGAACTTGAACCTGGCGATCTCATTCCTGGTGCAGTTGAAACGCAAGGTGAGACTATACGCACTGATGTTATTGCCATTGGTGAGCTTACAAAGTTAGGGGTACGTGATCGTACCAGACCAGCTCAAGGTGGCAACAGCTTAAGTCCAGATAATCGTAGTTATTCTGGAACCTTAGGTGGTAGAGTGATCAATAACATAAATGATCAGTTGGCACTTTTAACAAATAATCACGTTGCTGCTGACGAAAACACATTGCCCATAGGAGCAGCAATGGTTCAGCCATCGATTCCTGATGGCGGTGTCAATGGTCCCGACGAAATAGCAACTCTAACGCGTTTTGTTCCTATCGTCTTTAACACTACAGCTTCAAACAGGGTGGATGCTGCTGTTTGTGATCTGATCAACGATACTAAAGTTGGTGCAGATCTTTATAGTGAAGGAGCTATTTCGCCGATTACAAAGGCTCCTGAGATTGGTCTTCTGGTAAAGAAGGTAGGGCGTACAACCGAAACAACACTTGGGCGTGTGATTTCAATAAACGCAACGGTCCTTGTAAATTATTCTTCTGGGTTGGCTCGTTTTGTGGGTCAGATTATTACTACTCACATGAGTATTCCCGGAGACTCAGGATCGTTGTTGGTTTCACACGATCAAAATCAACCTGTTGGATTGCTATTTGCTGGCTCTGATTTTGTAAGTGTATGTAATCCAATTGCCGATGTAATGAGTCAATTAAATGTGCGTTTTGGAAATGTAGGAAATTTCAATTCCTCTACCCTTATTGAGCTAAAAAAACCACGCACTAATACATATCAGTATAGGCTTGAGCCATTGGATGGTGTTGATGGTTTTGTTAGGGTGTTGCCTAATAAGTTTAGAGTATATACAGAAGCTGGTTCTGGATTTACCGCCCAATATGTTTGGCATCATCGCCAAAGAGACGATTATAGTGTGGGGCCTCTGACTTCTGCGCTGTTGTTGCCGCAGTATAGTAATGTGGGTTTATTGGGTTACACTGCAGACAATTCTTTTAAAGACCCTGGTGTAGATACTGTTGAGTTGAAAGAGTTATTCAATCTAACAACACGGAAACACAAACTACTTCTGAGCAATGAGCCATTCGTTCAAGGACAAGATGGTTTTTATATAGCACGTAGTTTGGGTTATGTTCGGATTGCTGATGCGGCATTGCCATCGGCTTTCCTAGAAAAGCAAGTTGCTGAATTTAGAAGAGCAGGGACTTTCTACTATTCTACTGTACCGGTTCAATGGATTGGCAACTATATACGACAAAATCCAGATCGTTTTACTATGTATACTGAAGCAGGAGATGGATTTTCTGCTTGGCATTTGTGGTATAGTGCTCGTGTAAGAAATTACGTTGTTGCTCCTTCAACGTTTAGTGCCATTTTACCGGGATATGTGAATCTGGGATTAATTGGATTTACTGCTATCAACGCTAATGTAGATCCTTCCCCAGACACAGAGGAGTTACTTGAAGTATTCAACTTGACCACTAAGCGACATAAGTTGATTTTTGCATCTGATTTCACTCAAGGTCAAGGTGGGTTTTATCGGGCCTTGAGTTTAGGATACATAAGGAGGGCAACCTAAATACGTGGGGGTGAATTGGAATCGACGGGTATTGGAAGATGTAGTGGCGATCCGAGGATGATGCTTGGCCTCGTTAAAAAATGCATCACACTTTTAACTGCCGATACCGACAGTTGGCTCGAAGACGTCGATAGCTATGCTTCCGGGGAAGCCTGGGGCGAAGAGGTCGTCGCTGAGAGCAACCTTCTCCTAGCTGCATAGGAGTGCTCACTATTGAGTTCTCGCGTAAATGGTGAGCATCATCTAGCGAGCATAGAAGCAAGAGCATATTGTCCATTCTACTTTTGTTTCGGCGAGTTGTATAACTAATGGACTAGGATCTTATGGGCTTGTTGATCAGCGATTTAAGATCTGATCCTTTAAAGATCGACTATGATCGTAGAAGCTGTATTGGAAAATGGACCGGACGCGGGTTCGAATCCCGCCACCTCCACCATTTTTAAAGGAGATACAGATGGACGAAGCCTCAGTAACTAAGTTACTGGGGGAATACAGTTGGATGTTTGTAGCTGGTTTTGTGGCGTTGCTTTTTAAATCAACAATAGAAAGCGCAGTACAGGGTTTTATAGTTCACTTTGGAAGGGACTATGACGTAGACGATATTGTTATTGTTAATGGTAGGCCTGGGCGTATTACTCGTGTTAATCTTTGGAAAACTGTATTCTTCCTGTATACGGTCAAGAGTGGTCGAGTAATTGGCGGAACCAAAACGGCCATTAATAACGACAAACTTAAAGATATGATCATTGAGAAACCTTTGCCCATTTTTGATGTGACACAGTTGTTAGGTATAGACGACATATCAGAACTTGAAACTAGGGGCCAATCAACAAAAAAGAAGAAAGCTAAATGAGTAAAAATGTATTAGATCATCGCCAAGCATTTGATGTATTATTAGAACATTGTGAGATAGAGAAATTTTTTGAGTTTGGATTAGGAGCAGGTACGGAATATTTCCTCCAGCATTGTTTGCACGTTACATCTGTTGAGCTTTCGTACAATGATGATAACAAGTGGTTTAACAGATGTAAAGCAGGGTATCACAATTATGAAAATTGGGATGCCCATTTTTTTGCTTTACCAGAGAATATTTGCTCAGCAGAGCGAGCAATTAGAGCTGGTGAAGGAGCTACAGTTTATGGAACTAACTATGGATATTTAGAAGATTTACAAGAGGTTGTCCATCGTTTTGTTCCAGAGCGAGCATTTGATTTAGTCTTTGTTGACCCGGGAATACATTTAAGAGCTGATATTGTAAATGTTCTATTTGATAGAGTTAAGATTATAGTAGTGCATGATACAAATCAGTTGCCTGATTATTACGGTTGGGAACGCATAAATACTCCTCACAATTATAAGCGTGTGGATTTTCCAACACGTGCTGGGGTCGTGTTTTTTGTTCATCATACGCGAGGCGATATTGTACGACATCTGAAAGGAGCTTTATGACCGCTACAGTAGTGGTGGTGGGAGATACAGACTTTCAACATCAAGTTCTTGAATCACAGGATCCTGTAATAGTTGATTTTCATGCTGATTGGTGTGCAGCGTGTAAAAGAATCGATCCTCTTCTTAAAGAGGTTGAAGAACAGCTCGAGACACACGTCAAATGTGTCAAGGTGGATATAGGAGTAGATAAGAACGATGCTCTTCCTATGCAGTATGCAGTATCAAAATTGCCAACATTACTTATGTTCTGCAAGGGGCAGGTAGTAGAAGAAATATCTAATCTTACCTCGCCACAAACTATTGCGAGACAAATACAGCGTATTATGCGTACAGGGAGTATGACATGACTGAGCCTGAAAGTTTTAAAGGTGGAGCTGGTTTAATCAACTATAAGCGCGTAGGTGTTAAGGGATACATGACGGATGAGGATCTCGATTGGCTTTACCAGACTGTTGTTGGTTTATCTGATTCGGCTACAATTGTAGAGCTCGGTAGCTTTCAAGGATTGAGTGCGATTGCAATAGGGGCAGCCTGTCTACGTACTCAGCGCCATTTGTTCTGTATCGATAAGTGGGAAGGAGTTTTCCCAGGTGCTAGTGGTGAAAACATAGATTCTGCCGCTGCTTTTGATACGTTTCAAAAAAACATACAAGACAATGGTCTACAAGACGTTGTGACTCCTATAAGAGGGAATATTGCAGATATAGGTCAGACTTTCAGTATGGAAATTGACATGTTGTTTATTGATGCCTCACATTTTTATGTTGACGTTCTAAACGATATTCGCATATGGGCACCAAAAGTAACAATAGGTGGCATTATTTGTGGTCACGATTGGGATAGGGGACATTGTGAAGTAAATAAAGCAGTTATAGAGGTATTTGGTAAGCATATGACGCAAAGACAAAAACGAAAACGATTTGCCCATCACATATGGGATCTCGTTAAGGATCGAGAATATGTGGAATGATAGCTTAATCATAGAGATTTTTGCTCTGCTTGTTATTCTTTCAAATGTTATCATTGATCCATTGCGTGATATATGGATGAGTAGAGGGAATGATGTTGGGTGGTGGAAAAGACATATTGCAAAGTGGGGACAATTCTATCCTCCTTTGATTTTTATTACAGTAGTACATGTGCACTGGTACCTCTGGATACCAGTAGGATTATTGTCGCTTTTCTTGTGGCAGGTTTCTCTCATAAAAATAGCGAAAAAGGATTGGGGTGGCTCTAAGTGGCTCAAATGGATGAGAAGATTCGGATAGTATTGTTTTATGGAGTTGAGAAAAATCTACATTGTAGCAGGTATAGCTCTCATTATGCTAATTTTAGCAATGGGACTTATTGTGTTACAACAGAAAGCTCCTCCTTTAGTAACAAATACTAAGCATTTGACGCAGTCGACTGAAGAATTAAAAGAAGAATTAATTGATGCAAAGTTCAACAATTATTTATTAAGTGTACTCAGCAAATGTGAGGAACAAGTAAGAGCAGGACAAGGGGTGAATTTAACACCTGAGGAAACTTTGGCGTTGGGCATCAATCGCATGAGCAAAAATATGTCGACTGTTTGCCTATTAGTCACTGAAGCATATGTGAAAACATCAGAGCAGAATCAGAATTTTATGAATACCTTTTCTGCTCTTTTTATTACTGTTTGTGTGACGCTAGCATTTTACCTTTTTACGCGGTATCTAGAATATAAAGAACGACAAGCACAGAGGGATTACTCAGTAGATCATAGAAGAGTAGCATTAATGGAAGAGGAATTAACGCTTCTGCGTGAGCAATTAGGTGCACTCCAGAGTGAGCATCAGGAGTCTGAGGTGCGAAAAGAGGAGCATACTGAAAGTGTGCGCCAAGGTCTCTCACAAGTTATTGCTCAAAAGGTTCCCAGGTTTGACTAATGCCAAAGGTCTCTATTCTATTACCAACATATAATCGTCCCGAGTTGTTACCGAGAGCTATTCGTAGTGTTTGGTCACAACAATACAAAGATTGGGAATTATTAGTCATCAACGATGGAGGCAGTGAGGTTGGCCACGTTGTTGAACATTTTAAAGATAATAGGATTAGATATTTTTCTATTCCTCACGGTGATAAATCGCGTGCATTGAATTTCGGCATCGAACAAGCACAAGGTGCATATATAGCTTATATTGATGATGACGATAGGTGGTACCCTGAACATCTTGAGGCGACAGCGAGATTTTTAGATCTCAACGAGAGTTTTATTGGCGTTTATGCCGATGCTGTTCCTGTAAAGGATGTTGGTGGCAAAAGAAAACATAGGGCACCTGGTCCAAAACATTCGCGCAATTACGATCCGAACCTTTTATTGACGCGTAATTATATTCCGCATTTATGTTTGGTGCATAGGATAGAGATTTTTGAAAAAACTGGTTTGTATGACCCTGATTTGCGTGTACTTATAGATTGGGATATGATGTCGCGTTTTGCTTTAGCAGGATTGTTATTGAAACATCTAGCAGTGATAACAGCAGAGTATTACATCAAGCATAATGCGCAAGATAATCATATTCACAAATCACATAAAAGTAGTGCAATGCAATCGAATAGAAAATTGTATAGGAGTTGTCATAAGCGTGTCAAAAATCGTATTGCAGGATATCTGCAACGTGGTGTAGATCCTTATGGCTGTATGCCTCCAAAAGAATGACAAAAGTTTTGTACTTTTGTATGAATTAACAAATTCACCCCTTCTCACTAAGGAGTATTACGATGGCATTAAAGTATGAGATCATTACAGTGCAAGGTAAGCAGTTGGTTTTGGCACCAGGAGAGGTCGAACTCGTTGATACGCTAGCTAAGGCACAAAAGGGCCTGGATGCGCTCGTCGGTGATGGCGGCAATGAGCAGAAACGCATAGTGAATTGGCGTAACGTGGCTACCATTCGTGTAGCAAATTTTGATTAGCGTATTGATTTTTGGTGAACATATCGAATTAACTTATATGTTTCACCTAAGTGAGGTTTGAGAGAGATGCCGGAAAAAAGGGAAGTGTCCGTACACTATACGAATGGTAAACGTCAACGTGTGAGACAAGTAGCTGATTTTAAAATTGCTGAAACTGCTACTGAAGCTACAGAAGCTCATTCGGACTTTATCACTTCGCATCTGGATGGTGGTACCCAACTAATAATTAATTGGAAGAACACCTCCGCCGTAGGTATTCATGAGCCACCGCCTGAAGATATTCCGGCACAAGAGCCTCAAGGAGAAGAATAATGGCGCTCACCGTCGAAGTTGTAGTTGCAGGCAGTGGCAAGCAGATTACAAATGCGGATATCGATGAACTTGCATTTGAAGCATCTGCTGAAGATGCTCAGGCTGAGAATGACGCCCGTGCCGGTAACGCAAAACTTTTAATTGTTAATTGGGAGCAAGTATCCGCTGTTATAGTGGATGATACTCCTTAGGGTGTTCTGTAAAATATAGTTTGTAAGGCGCACTTTCTATAAGGGGAGTGCGTTTTGCTTTATGGGGAGCACTTCATGAGCCAGACGACACAACCACCTATCGATATAGAACACTTAATTCAAGCATTACAACAAGTTGGTGTTCCGTTAACCTCTTGCAATATTAAAGAGGTTTTGGTTCGGCAAGGTATGTTTAATAAACTACCGGATAACGAGATCTTTGATATAATGATGTCGCATCCACAAATTTTTATTTTACTTAATCAGGGGCGTTGGGGTTTACAACAATGGGTTACTAATCCTGACAGTGAAGTGTATCGCTACGTATTTAGTAGTAAGCATGGTGGACTATGGCAAGAGATACATGGTACATGGCTTTGGCAGCCAACTGAATCGATGCGAAATAGAGAAATACCAGCAACCATGCCTAGTCAATCACAACCTATTGAAGAGCAAGTAGAAGAAACAACGGATTTTCGTGTGCGAGCAATTATTCGTACCGATATGGAAATAACAGCTACAACTCCAGAAGAAGCTATAGCTTGGTTGCAGAATCGTGTGAGACAAGACGGAGACGAATTGATCGATGTCCTTGTTATCCGTAGAGGAGGGGAATAAATTGAGATCTTTTAATGATAGTAGCGAAGATTTTTTAGTTGACGATGACGAACAAGTAATGGCATTGCGCCACAACGCACAGGCACCTTTCGTAAAATGTAATAAACTGCTGCTATTTGATTATACAAAGGTATCACCACGAGCTAAAATTCTATATTTAATGCTTAAGTCTTTTGTCTATCAGCAGCGATATGAAGCATATCAGAAAAGCAAGGCATTTGAACAAGAAGAGGTTGCTTGGCCTGGCCGCAAAAGACTAGCCAGCGATATGGGCTGTTCCCTGAAAACTATCTCCAATTTATTAGCCGAATTACGCGATAAGAAATTAATCACTAGCGAGCGCCGTGGTGTAGGTAAAACGTGGAGACATCGACTTGCTGTGTTGAAGAGACAAGGTAAAAAACATTGAGTATATCTTTACTGAGTAAACCACTGTTGTTTCCTAAGTAAACTAACATGGGGCCAAAAATTGCCACTACGTGGGGTCAAGTATTGCCCCACGAGGATTTTTGTAAAATCCTGCAATTACAAGATGTTAGACTCTGGTTTTTTTCGACGTAAGATAAAGAATAAAAAGATAAAAATAAAACCCTTTTCTCGTTTTCATGAGTTAAAAATTTTCAGCGCGAATTAAGGTGAATTAGAATGATAACCGGCAAAGATATTTTAGACCGCTTCGCAGATGTACAAAACGATCTTTTCATCGGTGACGTTAATCGTTTAGTTGATGAGTTGTTCTATTGTGTAATCGTTAAAGGTTTTAGACCCACAGAACAACAAATAATAAATGTACAGTCTTTTTTTATGCTCGATATGGTTTCTCCACACCATGTATATAAGTTTATACAAGCATTAACTCCAGCAGTGCAAGATGATGAAACAAACTATGCTGGGTTGTTATTATTACGCAATCCACTTCTAGTCACCAAGGTTCAAAGTGCAATCAAAGAAAGGGAAGATCAACCAAGGCAAGCATAATCATGGCGATACTTACACGTAGGATGAAACGCAATCCGCTTTTCATGGAAATTTATGGAAAGCACTTGCAAGCTCAAACGAGCAAAAATGCAAAACAGATAATGCGCCAAGCTCTTGAAGAGTGGACTCGTTTATGTGAAGAGAATAAAGGAAAGAAAGGATTTAAACCGGTAGTGTAATGCCTGAATATAATTATCTATCGTGGAGAGAGATCGATTTAGATACTGAGAGACTTCATGAACAAATCGAAGAAGTAGCTCCACACTCTCGTATCATTATAGGTGTTCAACGTGGTGGTTTGATTCCTGCAGTAATGCTCTCGCATTCGTTAAAAGCACCTCTCGTAACCATCCCAGTATCACATTATGATGAACACAATGAGTGTAGCACCTTAAGCATTGGTGAGTTTTCTTTAATTGATAAAGTAACAAATTATCGTTATGTATTAGTTGTAGATGATATTTATGATACAGGTGACACACTAAAAGGAGTAATCGATAAGTTGATATCTTGTCTCGATGGAGAACAAGAGGTGATCTGCTGCACTTTAACATCTAAAGTCCCTGACGTAGTCGTTAATCCTCGGTTCCCAAAGGTATCTTTTAAAACAGGCGAATTTGTAGATCCAGAATGCTGGGTAGTTTTTCCTTGGGAACAGCCAAGCGATTAATCCAATTTTAACTGCTGTATTTATAAGCAAATAGAAGGATCTAAGTATTAAGTATGCAGATAGCAGTGATTTCCCCAGCCGATCGTTTACATTATTGTAATTACGGCGACATGCACATGTCATTAGCTCATTTGGTTTTAAAGAATGAGGAATATGCTGCATATTATGCTCAGGTTGCAATTATGAATTTTGTTATACTTGATAATTCAGCTTTTGAATTGGAGCAACAAGGGATTGGTATTCCATTTGATATGGTTTTCGATGCTGCACGAAGGACTAATCCTGATGAAGTTATAGCGACTGATACTCTTTTTAAAGGTCCAGAGACCATAGAGAGCACTTGGGAATTTATCAAGAATATTCCTAAAGATCTTGAGGGCAAATTTCGTATAATGGCTGTTCCGCAAGGACGCGATCGAGACGAATGGTATAATTGCTTAGAAAAATTGCTCGAAATTCCAAAGGTTGATACAATTGGTCTGAGTAAATTATCTGTTCCGGCTTGTTGGGAAGGTGGTCATCGAAAAAGTGGTGCAGTTTCTCGATCACGAGTAGAATGTGCAAAAACACTAAACCATCGTCTTTGGTTAAAAGCTCTTCAAGGTAAAGAGATCCATCTTCTTGGTAGTGACGACTGGGGAGGTTGGGAATTAGAACAACAAGAGCGTCTCAGACATGAAGGGGTTCCAATTCGTAGTTGCGACAGCTCTGTAACGGTTTGGTATGGAGCTCATGGCGAACGTTTCTCTTCTGTATCGGGCAAAATGGATCAGTTCATTGCAAAGAAACCCGATCTTGAGTGTGAAATGAAGGGCACTTGCAAACAAATAGACGCTCACGAGACCGATATTCTTCACAACATAGCAACGTTGCATAAATTTTCGAAAGCATAAACAATGTCTAAAGTACCCACAAAGTTCACTACTGAGAGCTATATAAAAGTCTGCACAGACTTTCGTGGTTTTCATCAATGGCTAGGTGCTCCAGACGAAGTTGCATTTTTGCGCGATTTGCACCGTCATACTTTTTACGTTGAGGTTGCAATCCCAGTACAACATCACGATCGTGATCTTGAGTTCTTTTTAGTGCAGCGACAAATCGATACAATTCTCGCAGGATTGTATCGGGTTCAAGGTACAACTGGGAATGTAGAAGGCTACAATTTAGGTGAACGCTCTTGTGAAATGATTGCAACAGAGTTAGGCAATCAACTCTTTGACGATTATCCACAAGTCAATGAACTTACCATATCAGTGTCCGAAGATAATGAGAACTTCGGCATTGTCAAGCTTACTCGTGTAGAGGGGAATACGGGCATGATTGAACTAAGGGGAGAGAAAGACCAATGAGTAAACGTGAGATTACTGTCGAAGTTGATTTTTGCTATGGCCATCGCCTGCTGGGTTATACTGGTAAGTGTAGCCATTATCATGGCCACAATGCCAGAGTCCAAGTTTGCATTACTGGTCTTAGGCTTAATGACTTGGGTTTTGTCGTTGATTTTTCAGATCTGAAAACCGGTTTGAAGACATGGATTAATTCTCATTGGGATCATCATATGATTCTTAACCATAATGATCCAGGTCTTAAGCCCATGAATGAAATTGATTCCTGGGTTACTGCAATCAATGATAATCCTACTGCTGAATGGATGGCAGAGCGATTAGCACAAATTGTGACCGATGAGCTCATTCCTGAGTACGGCGAAGAAGGTATTGAGTTAGTCTATGTGAAAGTATGGGAAACTCCTACCTCGTTTGCTACTTTCCGTGCTGACGGAACTTGCGAGTGCGGAGGAGAGAGATGCAAATAAATGAAATTTACCTCTCTATCAATGGAGAGGCCATAGTAACTGGTGGAGATCATCGACGTGGTTTCTACCATCGTAGACGTGCTTTGTTTGGCATGGGAGTCCCTACCGTTTTTGTGCGTACTCACAACTGTCATATTCAATGTGAGTATTGCGATACTGTCTTTACCTGGGACGGATCAGAGAGTTGCAAGCATCGAGAGATTCCCGATATTCTAGAAGAAATTGAAGAAAAGAGCAAAGGGTTCAAGTCGATTCTTTTGACGGGTGGAGAACCAGGAATTCAGAAAGACATAACGGAATTCTGCCAAGCTGCAAAAGATGCAGGCTATACTCTCGCCGTTGAAACAGCTGGCGGTTGTGATCTTGATGTATTTGGAGTGTTTCCAAATCGTCCCGATTCGATTATTCTTGACATCAAGGGGCCTTCGTCAGGCAAAAAAGCGATGGAAATCTCTTGGGTCGAAGGTAATCTAGAGAAACTACTACCATGTGATCAAATCAAGTTCGTTATAGCGAGCAAAGAGGATTGGGATCATATGATAGGGATTCTCGATACATACGACATTGCTCATATGGATCACATTCCTGAATCTGAACCTGTTGTGATAGTATCTCCTTTGTTCGATATGGAAGGGAGTCATCACGCCAAAGAAGTTATTGAGTGGATTTTGGAAAGTGGTCGCAATATTGTGTGTGGCATTCAGGTTCACAAACTCATTTGGAGTCCAAAAACAAGGGAAGTGTAATGACTCAACAATTACCAGACCTGCAAAACAAACGAGATACTCGTGGTGTACGCATTCATAAAGTAGGTATTTCACAGTATCGCATGCCAGTCACCGTCTGGGTTAAGGGCGGTAATTATCTTGAAGTAATAAGTACTGTGAGCGCCTATATCTCTGTCGAAGAGAAGCTTAAAGGCGCCAATATGTCACGTTTTGTCGCAGTTCTGATGGAATGTGTACGGAGTACGAATGACGATGTAAGTATTGGATTTGTTGCAAGAGTTTGCAAAGAGCTCAAAGAGCGTCATGAAGCAATTGAATCATATGCAAAGGTTCGCTTTCCATACTGGACAACCAAGCAGTCTCCAGTAAGTAAATTAGATTCATTTAGTACTCACGATTGTGAGCTAGAAGGGCAAATCAAGCTCAACCCAGAAACAGGCAGACTAGAAAATCATATGTATTTGACTGTCGAAGTTGATTACATGAGCTGTTGTCCGTGCAGTAAGGAAATGTCTTTGATGGATACAAATGCTGTTCCGGCAGATATGGATGTCGATAAGCGCCCAGGCTGGGGAGCACACATGCAGCGTTCAGTGGCGAAGGTAAAGATCCATCTTCGAGATCCTCTGGGTGAGAATGCAGATAAAATTGTCTGGATTGAGGATATCGCTGATATTGTTAATAGAGCAGCAAGTTGTGAGATTTTTAATATCTTAAAACGTCCGGACGAAAAATGGGTTACTGAAGAAGCTTATGCCAACCCAAAATTTTGCGAAGACGTTGTAAGAGATATAGGAATTGAGCTCGACGGATTGAGTGACGTTATTGATGGTTTCGTAGTAGTTACAGAACATCAAGAAAGTATCCATCAGTATAACGCCATCTCAGTGTTACGAGGTGGATTCTATATCGAATAAGCAACGGAGCATTTAAATCATGCACAACGCAAGTTTACTACGTGCAATTTTTGAATATCTGCACAAAAACAGCTCACAGCAAGTTGCTGCTCAGTGTTCTAGGTGCCAAGCGCTTATTTCTGGTGTGGTACCACCCAATGCTGAAGCGGTCCAAGTTGTCGAGTGTCCAAATTGCCATGCGCTTGGTGCAATGTTCGGAAGCAGTCTGCTACCGTTATCACCCGAAATAATGGAGAGCAACGATTCTGAGGCGAAGCGAAAACACATTATCAGCGTTCTCATGAAAGCGATATACGGTCAGCTCTTACCACTGATTACTCAGATAGTTGGAGTGGAAACAAGGCCGTGTTCTGAATGTGGACACCCTCATCCTATAACCTCAGTACCACCTGGCGTTCACACATCAGAAGATATGGAACACATGTTATCAGAGCTAGGAGCTCGAACCCAACAAACAGCTCCGGTCAAAGAGGCAAGTGCACCAAAGGCCAAGCGTTACACAAAAGAGGAGGCTCGTCGCATTAGTGACGCGTATATTAATTTGGGTGTAAAAGCAAAAGAGAATCCGCAGGATGAGATGTTGCAGATTCAATTACAGCGACAAAGAGCACTTTATAACGAGGTAAAGCATTTACTATCGTAGAATAAGCAAAGAGGTTTTAAAGAGCGATCCAGTGGTATCGGTATGTTACCATTGGATTTCTCTTTTTGTAAACTGAGCCATATGAATTAGTAGCGGTTAAGTTTACCTTAATTTAAACTTTTAAATGTATTAATACGCTCGTAAAAGTGAAATTGTATTCAAGGAGTATCCTCTGATGAGTAAACTTGTATTAACGCCTTCTGGCAGTAAACTTTCTGAGAATGGCTCTCCTGAAGAACAGAAAACAGGTACTCCTTTCGGCAAAATCCTCAAAAAAGGTTCAAAGAACTCAAAGAGTTCAAGAACTTCTTTTACTCGGACTGTGACCAAGAAAGGCATAGTCAAAGAGTATAAAAAATACAGGAAACAAGGTACAGAACGCAAATTTTTCGTTGGCTTTCCTGACGATAAGGCGATGTTTCCCGAGCGCCTATTTGATGATTTTAAGCAAGGCGATGAAATTGAGTTTACCGGCCGACAGAGAGGCGAATGGATAACAGTTGCTCCAGATAGTACAGCTACTGTAGTTAAAGCTGCTCCCAATCTCACAATGGATCTTGGACACTGTAAGATTCGAGTAGGTTACATCTCGAAGGAGCGCGATAATAGTTGCGGTAAATACGTATTTTCTTTGGGCGGAGAGATTGTCGAGAGCGAAAATATCATCAGCATGTATCAACCTTGCAGTGTTGTAATTCAAACCGCTCTCGTTGATAAACAGACAAGTGAAGCTGGATTCTTTACAGGATATGGCGTCCTTGAAGGTGTTGCCACATTTGATCCTGCCGCACAGTTTCATATAACAATGACATCGATCAGTAGTTTTGTTCCTGACATTGAACAGAAACGTGCTGAGATTCCCATGTCCGAATTAGATTATGGGCTTGTAGGTGTAAACTACGACATCGATGGTATACGCGGCAATATTCGCGAAGAGGATTTGCCATTCGATTGCAGTCCAGTCCTTAATAAAGTCAAAGCAACTTTCGGTGGCACACTGATTATAGTAAATAACTTCAAGAAACGTGGTCGCCTCTATAAAGAGGACAATCAATGGGTAGAGGATATTTCGTGGATCTCAGTAGGTAAGCCAATATTCGACTTTACTGCCTGTGATATTGAGGGCCTCGAAAAGATTAGTGCTCAATACGTTGTTGATCAGAAGTATCGCCAGTTGCTGTTAGAACTCAAACAGCAGCAGACCTTCCAGAGTGTAAGTGATATTCAAAAACGCTTTGATGACGAAGGAGTGCCTATCACTCAGGAAGAAATCGTCAAGATGTTCTACCATGAAGGCTACGATCCAGAATGTTTTGAGATTCTTGACGCTATTGCTACTGATCGTTTTGTTACGCACAAAGACTTTATCTTTCTCATTGAAGGACCCAATGGAGAGACACGGTACATATGGGAAACTCCTAGTGTTGCTGCTGCGACTTACGTCTTTGATGATACTTTACCTAAGGAACAGCTCCTTAGTAAAGTGAATATCACGGGTCGCATGAATATTAGGCGCTCCAAGGAAGTTCAGCAGACTCTTGGATTCTTGGGTTTTGTTATTCATCAGGATCATAGCTCTTGGAGATCTAGAGTGAAGTTTCTACTCGGCAAGAACACCACTGCGGTCTTCGAAAAGACACATGGATTCTAATATCATATGTACGAAAAGACTGTCGCATTTCAACTTTGGATCAAAAGAACGGGCGACTCTATAGAGAGACAAGCACTGCAGAATGAAATGATTCTCCCTATCTCTCAAAAAACATATAAAGTCACCCTGAAGAATGTAAAAGTCTTTGTGGAAGAATTAATGCAAAGCGATCCTATTATCACAGAGATTCAAATTGATCGCATTGCCTCAGTCGGCGTCGTTCGACGCAAGGAGACCACTTAGTATGAGTGTTTTAAGTAAGGCTGCCCGCAAAGGTACTCGCAGAGTCGAAGATCGTCAGGATAAATCGATACATGATCCTAATGCTAAGAAAGCTCACGAGTTAATCGAGAAAATCGAAAGAGCTCGCGATCTATATTACAATGAAGCTAACGATGCTCCTGATGCAATTACTGATGCAGAATACGATAGAGCTGTTAAAGAGCTTGAAGCGTTAGAAGCACGAGTCAATAGCGCATTACGCAAACAGATCCATAATTTCCTTAACGAAGTAGGCACTGAAGAAATTGGTCCTTTTGCAAAAGTGCAGCATTTAGTTCCAATGTTGAGTCTCGAAAAAGAATTTGATGCTGACGTACTATCTCAATGGATTGGTGCAAACGATTTTCTTGCAACACCTAAGTTAGACGGTTTATCTCTCGGTTTGATCTACGAGAGAGGAGTGCTAGCACGTGCCGTTACAAGAGGAAATGGCCGTATAGGTGCTGACGTTACTGATAATGCACGTGCCATCGAGGATATTCCAGCAGGAATTCCTTTTGCTGGAAAAGTTGAGGTGCGCGGCGAAGTACTAATGAAGCGATCACGCTTTAGAGAACTCCTGAAACAAGCAGAGGCGGCCAGAGCAGAACTCCCAAAAAGTCCACGAAATTTAGCAGCCGGATCGTTACGTCAATTAGATCCCGAGATAACTCGTGAACGTCAGTTGAGTTTCAGAGCATATAGAGTTATTTATCACGATAATCCTCCAGTTGGCCACGATAGCGATAATATGCTGGCTGATTTTGATTGGTTAAAGCGCGTACGATTTCGCATTCCACGTGTTATCTCTTCGAATACAACGGATGGCCATTTTGGCAGCTCAGTCCAAGAAATCATTAAGACATGGGAGACCGACAAAGAGAAGTACGAATTCGAGATAGATGGCATCGTATTCTGTTTTGCTTCCAAGAAAAAACAGAACGCAATGGGAGAGGGACGTAAGGCACCTAAGTACGCTAAGGCATTCAAATGGGAAGCAGAAAAAGGCACAACAGAACTCTTAGGTGTTGAGTGGAAGACTGGTAAAACTGGCAGAGTTGCTCCCACAGGACTTGTAAAAGCTATAGAGCTGTCTGGCGCAACTGTGAAACGCGTAACACTTCACAATGCGAGAACAATCAGAGAAGCCTCTCTCACCATAGGAGACGTAATTCACATACAGCGTTCTGGTGAGGTTATTCCGAAGTTTCTTGGAGTAGCAAAGTCATGTAGCAATGGTCGAGATCCAATTCCTCAGAACTGTCCATCATGCAATGCTATTCTTGTCGTAGAAGATGTAGATGTCGTTTGTCCCAATGAGAATTGCTCTGCTCGTGCAATGTCTAGAGTAATTCATTATGTACAAACGGTCAAAATGGATGGGATTGGTCGTGGTATAATTGAAAAGATGTTCGACACTGGTTTGATTCGTTCCGCGGCTGATTTATATAGGCTCCAAGAAGAACAAATAGCAATGTTGCCCAAAACTGGGAAGCGTTCGGTCGAAATAGCACTCAAAGCAATTCGAAGCAAACAAAAGGTAAAGTATTCAACATTCCTAGCAGCTTTAGGTTGCCAAGGAATCTCGAGTGGAACCTCTGAGAAACTCGCCGAGAAGTTCCCAACAATTGACCAATTGCTAGCTGCTTCTATATCTGATATAGAGAAGATGGAGGGATTCGCATACGCTTCTGCTCATGAGGTTTTCACAAGTCTACAAGAGGCTGAAGAATTAATTCGTGATCTTGTAACCGAAGTGGAGTTTGAAGTAGCGGTCAAACAGTCTGATGTACTTGCCGGTAAGACCTTTGTAATCACTGGTTCTATGAGTAGATTGCGCAACGAGATCAAGGACACAATTAAACTCAATGGAGGTACTGTACAGAGTGGTGTTAGTAGTAAAACTCAGTTTCTCGTTGCTGGTGACAATGTAGGCAGTACTAAATTGAACGCAGCAAGTAAGCATGGAACGCGGATCATTACTGAAGATGAGCTGTTTAACATGATGGGACAATAATGTATAAGGTTAAAGAATTAAAGCAGTTTAGGTTCGAACCCGGTGGATTTCCTTGGCATACATTTGAAGTAGACCCTTACAGAATTGCCCTCTGTTGTATGGAACACGAAACTTTAAGCAGTTTCGTTGATCACTATGGTCCTGAAATTCAAGATCTCTACACACGTGCTGAAGTAGATATAAGAAAAGTCTGTATCAAACGTATGCGCCACGGCGCTTTCAAGTGTCAAGCCTCAGATAGCTCACATCGCTATTATTATGTTGACTCAACAACAGGGCTTGTTTATCTGAATTACCCTTACCCTTGGCGCAGAGATGACGTGTACAGCCAAGACTTTAACCCTTATACGGTTTTCCCTGGCTGTAATCACGCAAGAACCAAAATGTATTTTGCAGCACCACGTACAGGCACACCACTTGTTCAGTGGTGTTGGAAGTGTGAGAATTTTTTTGCATTAGCCGATTCATTCGTTTTGTTGGGAATCGACTATCGACATCCTATCTTATCTACTGAGCGTATTGCGGGGACATACCCTCATCGTTGTTCTTACGTTATGTGTCCGTATTGTTTCGCTTGCGATCCTAAGTGCGATGAGCAGCGACTACGGTCTGAAGAACGCGTTAGGCTCAATGTGCTTAACCCTAAAGGCGAATGGATGGAGAGCTTCACAACGGTGTCATTAGTCGCTGTTCGTGAAAGAGTAGAGCAAGTACTTACTGCTAAACGACAAAGCAATACTACATATGCTGCCTGTGTCGAGCAATTATCCGTTGATCAGTGGAGAAAAGACGTTCTATTAGGAAAATATAGCAAAGAAGTTCCTTTTGCTTTAGAACCTGTCAACTCATGGGGATGAGGGTTGAACTAATAATATGCGCATAATCACGATTGAGCACGTCGAGGACGAATTAGAACATCTTATTAGGCATCATAAGAGCTTTGCAGTTGTCGACGTTTTTCAAACTCTACATCAGCGGTATTCACATTTGGAATATAGAGAAGTAGAGAGAATTGTACATCGAAGTTTAGAGAAGGGTGTTTTATCAACTGCAAGATATTGCACTACAACAATTGATGTTGCCTTAGCCAATGGGAATATTATTGAAAGAACCGTATATTTCGACATGGAAGAAGGCGATATCGACGGGTATGCCGAAAAGTTTCAAGTCAAGAAAGAAATCGTCTCGACGAAACCATCAAGAAGAAGAACTCAATCAATCGTATCTGCAGAACCTACAGAACCAATTAAACCTGTCAAGCGTAGACGCAAGCGGGGAAAAGGAAGTGGAGCTGCTCGCAACGGAAGTGGTCAACTAGTAATCTCTGCGAGAATTTTAGACCAATTAGATTTGAATGGAACAGTGAAGATTCCTGTTCTAGCGAAACAAGGTAGTATAGAAGTTCACCGCTCGCAAAATGAATTTCAATTCAAGTACACCAGAAGCTCTGATGGTCGTATAGCGGTTGGTGTAAAACCTACATTAGAAGCTTTTGGCTTGCCAGTAGATGGCGAAGAATTCCACGTCGAAGTACAGCATGATAAAATTGTTATCACGTTAAGTAAGGAGCAATCATATGCCTGCCGCTGCAAAAAAATCCAAGACATTAAAGGCTCATAAATTAGGTGGCGTAATGCCTGTCGATTTTGACGAGACCGGCATGGAAGTTACACAACGTAAAGTTCTCAATCAGACTGATTTTCGCATTGTTGATGGTGAAAGACGCAATAACAATAAATTTTATGTAATGGAATTACAAACCAATGGCGAACAGTGGCGCATTTTTACTCATTATGGTCGAGTAGGGGATGATGGTACTCGAGAATTCCGCTTTCCTGAGAATAAAGAACAAGGACAGAGCGAGTTTGCAAGAATTCTCAAAAGCAAGAAAAAAGGGCGCAGTGGGTCACAGGGATACAAAGAGGTAGAACTCGAACAAGCCATAGTTGGTAGTAACGCAGAAGTCAAGCTATCGAATGGAGATGCTAGTAAAAAAACAAAGGCGGTCAAGTCTAAGTTACATCCCTTAGTGCGCGATTTTGTGATTCATATCTTTGAAGAATCCACAGGCCTAGTACAGTCCTCAATCGAAACGCCTTTAGGTGCCTTATCTGAAGAGCAAATCAAAAAAGGTGAAGCAGCACTCAACGAATTGCGTTTCGGAGTATCTCGCAATTGGGCGGAAACTCAATTCGATGAAGCTTCTAGTCTTTATTACTCGATAGTACCCCATCGTTTTGAGCGTTTCCCCGATCCAGATCAGATGCGATTAGATTCTTTAGAGAAACTAGATGCAGAAGATGAGCTTTTACAGCTGATGGGAGACGTTTTTAAGGTTCAAGATACACTGGGCGATTCTGTCGATCAACAATATCGTTCATTAGGTGTCGAAATTGAAGTTACTGATTCAAATGAAACGCGACACATTCAAGAGTTCGTTCACGCTTCTATTGGTGGCCATACACATGTCGATCTTCACATAGGCGAAGTGCTTAAAGTCACCATTCCCTTTGAGCGTCAAAGATTTGTAGCAGATGTGGGTAACATACAGGAGCTGTTTCATGGGACTCGCAACGCGAATCATGTAGGTGTTTTTACCTCAGGATTGCGCATAGCTCCAGCTAGCGTTCCCTCTACTGGATATATGTTCGGTAAAGGCATCTATCTGGCTGACAAAAGCACAAAGAGTGCTCAGTACGCATTCCGTAGTGACAATAAACGTGACGACGCATATCTCTACGTCCTAGATAGTGCTCTTGGACGAATCTACGAGGCTTTGCGCGCACATCATTATACAAGCCCTCCAAGTGGATTCGATAGCGTACAAGGTGTAGCTGGCCGAACTCAGGCTTGGAGAGGATCCCTAGCATACAACGAATTTATTATTTATACAGTTAAGCAGTGCACGATAAAATATATCGTGAAAATTAACAACCGTACAGGTTGGCGCAGTTATTAAACCCATAAGGAGTGAAGTATAATGAATCCCAACGTCGTTGCTGCAATCGAAAAGATCGTTCTAGCTTTTGCTAAGGACGGGAAGATGTTTACTGCATTGGACGTGTCCAATACAGTGAAAGAACAAGGGCATCATGTGCGTCATCGTGATATTGCTCCGGTAGTACGTGATATTTACGAGGGCGGAGCTCTTTCGCATTTTAACTATGAGCGTTCTCTTATTGATGTAACGCTCGAAGATGGCACTTCTACGCAAACCTTTTTATATTACAAGCAGGGAGCTGATACTAATCAGTATTTTGCTCGCAGTCAAAAGGCGATCGATATTTATAGCGATGACGACGTTACTCCTGTAACAGTCTCGACTTCGCGTGTGACTGGCGTAGCTAGTGTCATTACAGCTTTGCAATCAACTGTGAAATCTACTCCGGGTCACACCAAGGTTGCCCGTTGGGCTGATGGACGCATTGCATTGCCCACGCGATTTTGCAAGCAGCTACTTGAGGCAACAAACTATACAACTGTAGTGGCTCGTAAAATTGGTGGCAGTCTCGTAGTTTATACACGAGTGGGCACAAAAGAGGCTGGGCTTTGCGTTAAAAACGATGATCGCATACTTCTTAGCTCGGAATTGCTCAATCAAGCATTTGGAAGTGAGCAAGTCTTTGAAGTAGAATTCCAGAAAGCTAATGACAGAATTCTGATCACAAAGGTGTAAAATATGCACGAGGTAGAAGCTGATACCTTTAAAGAAGTACAAAGTGAAGTTGCTCGCTGGGCTGAAGAGGTCAAAGATCATTACGGCCTCTACAGCATAGCAATGTATACCGATGGCGATAACAATCCTATAGCTATTGGGTTTTACATTGAGCGAACGGCAGACGGCAAAGACGAGACTCCATATGTGTTGCATGATCAGAGTCTTCAGCAGTTGCAAAAATTTCTCAATGACTCTGAAGAGCTCATTACGGGATGTATTTTGCCATGTACTGTATGCTCTTATACTACAATGGGAATCGTTGTTCGCTGCATAGCTACTGAACGCGCTCAGCAGAGACATGCAGAAGAACGCGAACAGCGCTTAGAGAGAGAAAAACAAGCTCAAGTTCAAGCTCAAATAGATAATTCTGCTCGTGCCAAAGTACAAAAACCTTCCTATAAGCAGGCTCTTGCAGATGCTCGGCGTGACATAGAAGAGAAAAAGCTCAATCCTCTTCAAGCAATACGGCGCTTACCACGTCGTGTTACTAAAACCAAGGGTCAAAAGGTAAGATATGATTGGTCACAGCTTGAAGAAGATTACGAGAAACTTAATGGCAATATAACTTTTATTGCAGATAAAATGGGATGTACTACAGCAGCAGTTCGTCGCCAGCTCAAAGAACGCAAAATCGGCATCTATCACAATAAATGAGCAAGACTCGATATAATTGGAAGAATTTATCCAAGCTCTGGGATAAATATCGGAGTGTCTCCGCCATTGCTAGACACATAGGGTGTTCTGAGCCAGGTGTTCGTCGTCAGCTTAAGAATCGCGAAATAGGGCCCTATAGTAAAGCTGACACGAATACCAAGAAAAAGAAAAAAAAGCGTAAGAAACAAAAAAGAGAAAGACAAGAAGAGAAGCGAGAGCACTCGAGAATACCTTGGTATCTTAAGCATGAAATACCTTACAAGTTTGACAAAGACAGAATTAATCAACAGTATGATGAGTTTGAGGGAGATGTAGCCCCTATTGCAAAAGAACTCAAATGTTCTAGATTCGCGGTGGTAAAATTAATGCGACGCGAGAAATTAGGTCCCTTCAGAAAATGACATGGAAGATAACGGTGATCTTACTCTCGAAGAGGCTCAATTTTTATTTGCTCTATTATGGACCAATGGCTGCACTAGTGAAGACCTAGTGCAAATTGCAGATATTGACGAGAAAGATATACAGTTAGCGTGTCCCAGTTGGGATGATCGGGCTGCAGATCCAGATGGGAATCAAGGAAGCTGCACAAAGCTACACAGACACAAGATCTGTATAGCTTTACAATTGGCAGCTCGTGGCGAATATCTCATTAATATTTCGCCTGCAAAAAAACAGCCCGAAACCATGAAAGAGAAAGGAAAGGAGCTCGAAATACTGATACAACAGAAAAAACAATTAACCGAAGAAATTCAACAACAAGAGAAAACACGAAGACAATTAGACGAAGCCATTGACAGGCTAAATAAATAACTTCTCTAAAACTTATTTATTTTATAATAGAGAAAGGACTACAAAGAGTATTATGGAAACAGTAAAAAGATTACCGGATGTAGATTGGGAACAACAGGCTGCGTATGCGCGTAGTGTCCAAGAAATTCAAGCTCACAACAAACGTGTAGATGAGGGGAGAGTCAAGGGTGAGAAACAGGCAATCCCATTACCGCCAGAAGGATGGCTATCCAAAGCTCAAGCAGAAAAGATGATATGGGAAAAAATGAACGAACTCGTTGATAAAGTAAACGAGGTGGTTGAAAATAGCCAACGTACTCCCTAAGCAAGAAGGACGGTATATGTTTAAGGACGTAGTTCGCAAGGATGTTCCTCTAACACCAGAGCAGGAGTTGGAAAAGCAGTTAGCGGCCTATAGAGCAAAAGTGAGCGTCGTAGAAGTAGTGGAGAATACAATTTCTCGGCAGTTTCTTGTACGATTGGGACCTGGAGTACGAATTAATAAATTGCAATCATTGAGCAATGAGATCGGACTGATCCTAGGTAGTGTCCATGCGGTTCGTGTGTTTCCAGTTCCAGAAAAGGGGCTAGTCGCGATAGAAATTCCACTGGTCAAACGCTCTGTAAAAGGCTTCAAGGAATCCTTGGGGGAATGTGAGCAATTTCATGCGGATACAGAGTGTAAGATTCCTCTGTTATTTGGAGTGGATGCCACAGGAGATAATTACGTCGTAGATCTTACGGAACTGCCTCATCTGTTGGTTTCGGGCCAAACCGGATCAGGCAAATCGGTGTTTTTGCGTGCACTCATCAACAGTGTTATGGCAGGAACGTCCATTCATAATGCCCAGATGTTATTGATTGATCCGAAGAACGTTGAATTCTCGCCATATAATGGTTCGTCAAATCTTTTGGTCGATACGATTAGCGAACCAGAAAGTGCCAATGAAGCACTTTGGTGGTTGATAGAACGAATGGAAAAACGCTATACTATCTTAGCACAGTATAGGTGTAGCAATATTTTTGAGTTCAATCAGCAGTCGGCCAAAAAGCTTCCACCAATGGTTGTGTTTATTGATGAGTTTGCTGATCTAGTAATGCAAGATAAAGAGATCTCGTCTATGATTGTGCGATTGGCACAAAAGGGACGAGCAGCAGGCATCTATTTGATCATTGCCACTCAAAGACCATCTAGTAAGGTGATTGATGGTTTGATCAAAGCTAATTTTGCAGCGAGAGTTGCACTCCGTGTTGTATCGGTAGTCGATTCGCGAATTGTTCTAGATCAGCCGGGTGCTGAAAAGCTGCTAGGCAAAGGAGACATGCTGTTTTCGTTTGGATCAGAATTAGTCAGATTGCAAGGTATATATACGGACGTAAAGGACATCGAATGCTCATCAAGAGTAGAAGTCGCTGCATAAAGGACGTTGTGCAACAACTCAACATTGGTGGACTTTTAGTTGTCTGGTATGCTTGTACAGTACTCATCAAATACCCGTTACTACTTGTTTGTAGTGCGGGTATTTTTTTTGCTTTGTAAGATGGCAGAGTTTTTGCGTCCTTTCCTTTTGTATCTGACATTTTAGTATTCAAAGACTCTCTTGAGAAAGATAGTGCACGAGTTTTACCATTAATTGCGATGTTATATGTATTCAAGAAGGAGCCGCAACAAAATGAAACAGTACCTTGATTTACTTGACCATATTCTCACAAAGGGAAGAACCAAGTCTGATCGCACAGGAACAGGTACGATTGCTGTATTTGGTTACCAAATGCGGTTTGATTTGCAAGAAGGCTTCCCACTTCTTACTACAAAAAAGATGTTTACCAAAGGCATTATACATGAGTTACTTTGGTTTCTACAAGGGAGTACCAACATTAAGTACCTCACCGATAATGGTGTGCATATTTGGGATGATTGGGCTGACGAAAATGGCGAACTTGGTCCGGTATATGGTAAACAATGGCGCGATTGGATTTATCCAGAATGGCCTAATGAGCAAGACTCTGTTGCTGTTGGCCATATAGATCAAATCGTTGACACTATCGAATTATTAAAGAACAATCCCGATAGTCGTAGAATCATAGTGAGCGCTTGGAACCCACCAGATATTCCAAGTATGGGTTTGCCTCCGTGTCATTTGTTGTTTCAGTTCAATACGAGAGATCTAGATGAAGACGAACTCCGTCAACATAGTGGTCGCACAAAAGCATTATCATGTCAACTTTATCAAAGGTCCTGCGATACAGGACTCGGCGTACCATTCAATATAGCTAGTTATGCTCTGTTGACGATGATGTTTGCTCAGGTTGTTAATATGGTTCCAGATGAATTTATTTGGGTGGGTGGTGATACGCACATTTATCTCAATCATGTAGATGTTCTTAAGAAGCAATTAAAGCGCGATCCTTTTCCATTGCCGCAAATGAATATCAAAGATAGAGGTCAAGATATCTTCGGATTCGAATATGGAGATTTCGAACTAGTCGATTACCAGTGTCATCCTGGTCTTAAGATGGACATCTCTGTTTAGATTTCCGGAAAAAGGACATATATACTTCGATTTCCGAAATATAGATACTCTGATAACACAAGATAAGGGGAACTGGAGCATTTCACTCCAATTCCCCTTGCTTTTTATTCGAATGACAAAAGGAGTCGCATTTATGTATTCTCTAAAAGAGGTTCTTCTCACCCTACCCCTGGTAAGGGTTTGCAGCATGTGCGATTCTAACAGATATATTGATATGCATAATTTATAGTAAGAATTCAATTGGGAGTTAAAGTGTTGAATAAGAGAGAATTAGCGCGAATTATCAGTAGAGAAACTTACGGTCTTACGTACAAAGAAGCATATGCGGTAGTGGATTATGCGTTCGAACTCATGTGCCAATCATTATTACAGGGTAATATGATCAGAATTGATGGATTCGGAACTTTTGTTCCGAAGCAGCAAAAAGGCTATACTACACGTCATCCTAAAAGCGGCGATACAGTCAAGGTCCCCGAACGTACTCAAATACGCTTTAGGACAGGAGCGGCATTGAAGCGCCGCTTTGAGGAGGACGCCCATACTTAACAAGGATATGGACATGAGCACGTTGCCCGCCGTTGGACAACTAACATCGAAGCAAAAGCAGCTCTTAGAAGAACTTTTAAAACTTCAAAGCTCGATGAATCTTGAGCATCTAACCGTACTGTTCAATGCGTATTTGAGTGTCCAATTCAAAAAAGCCGCAGTAAAGAAGTATCTCGAGCAATTTAAAAAGGCTTTAAACCCACCCGCTGCAGCTTCTACTTCTACCTTTCAAAGAGGTAAACGTCTCGTCGATTGGGATGATGAGAAAGAACAATTCATTTTCGAATTGTTTGGAAATGGCTTTGTTTTCGCAGATATAGCCGAAGCTCTCAATACCAAATACGGCACGCAAGCTACAAGAAATGCTGTGCGAGGAAAGATCAAGCGCTCTAAAAACAAATTAGCCAACGTTAAAAAACAAGCAGAGAAAGCCGAAACAGACAAAGCAGATGTTCTACTCGTCAATACGGCAGAAGACGAAGAGAACTTCATCATGGAGTTACGTGGGCAAGGATTTACAAGTCAAGAAGTTGCGCAAAAGGTTGAGCATGTTTTTGATGTTAAGCTATCAGCAGAAGAAGTTCGCAACAAAATGCGTGCCATTATTTTGAAGCGTCGTCGCGAAAATGGTTTAGCCGAAGACAAATTTGAAGAGGTATTGCTCGATCAAGATTTACGCTCCGTAGACGCTCGGCAACGAGTTCTTGAATATATTGCTAGTGCTAATGAAGCATTAGCCGAGCATGATCATACACAATTCATGACTACCGTAGAAGTACCAAACGATGTCGAATGGCAGCTTGTGATTTTTGCAGGTGATTGGCACGTTGGTAGCCAAATGGTAGATATGAGACGGCTTATGCGAGAGACTCAACTCATTGCTGAAACACCAAACTGCTGGTACGTATTTATTGGTGATGCTACTGATAATTTCACATCAGGCATCAAAATTACTGATGGGCAACATGAGCAGTCTGTACCGCCCAAGGTTGCACGTGTTGCCGTAGGTGCATTATTCGATATCCTTAGTGAAAAATTACTAGCAGTGGCAACGGGTTGTCATGATCTTTGGAGTGTTAACATTGATGATTACAATCTTGTTGAAGAATTATCGCAACGACATAACTGTGCATATTTGGGTTATGGTGGTAAAATTCATTTGCAGGCTGGCGAAGTCCTGTATAAAATGACAGGTCTGCATAAATTTCGAATGAATAGTACATTAAATATAGATCATGCATGCCGTCGTTATCTGCAGCTTGAAGATATGGATAACGATATTATTGCAATAGCCCACAATCATACGCCATTTGTTGGGCTCGAAATGATGCAAGATCGACCACGTGCCCTTATACGCACAGCTGCCTATAAGGGACTTGATCGTTTTGCTGAAAAGCTGACGATCAAAGATGGCTTGCGTCTCGAACGTACTGAAGACAAAGTATTCATGCCTTGTGTATTGCTTAATACACGCCGTCATGGCATACGAATAGCTCATTCAATACCGGAAGGAATTGGTCTATTGCATTTTCTCAATAGTTTAACTCCTGAAGAGTATCAGGCAATGTATGGTGACGTCAAACAGATGTACGGAGAGGCTGCAGGTTAATGTTCCCGATAAAGACTGAGCTCGATTGGATTTCAAGCTCTAACGGTACAATATATCCTTGCGAAAAGGAATTTTATGAGACTCTGGGATCCAAAGGGAAAGACTTTACTCTTCTTTTTTGCCACTCTTTCTCTGACGACTCTGATTCTGAGTTTGCAAGGTTCCTCACACGGGTAGCTCAGAAAGTCGGGTTGCCAGAGGTAATTCGATCTCAAGTCAATAGTGCTATCTTAGCTGCTCAACGATTACTTGCTGTAGTGAGTGACTTAAAAGATCAGGGTGCAAATTTAGAATTAATCGAGCAGTTAACTGATATTTATGGCATTGCAGATATCGATGAAGAACTCGAAGAGCATTTTACTGGCGAAAATCCACGTGTAATCCGTTTTGTCCTAATGCATAGTATGAAATCCGAGGAATATGCTGAGATTGCACGAAATAATAATCAAAAACGTTCTGAGGAGTTAAAAAGTAAGCAGCAATAATTTTACAGGCAGTTGCAGTGGGGAGGAAAGAGTGCTAATGTTTTATTAGCACTTTTTTGTTTACTCTTATATTAACCTTCGCTATATACTAATATGTTAAAGTTTAGTTCAACAGAGATTACAGAGTTAAGCAATACAATTAAAATTCTCGACGTATTGCATTACTATCAGCTTGAACCAATCCAAGAAGCATCTGGACGATGGAAGCTACGCTGTACTCTTGGGTGTTTTGATCGCACCCCCAGTTTGAAAATTTGGGAAGAGACAAATAGCTGGTATGCTTATTGTTGCGGTGAAGGAGGAGATCCTTTTCAATTTATTCGTTTAATGGAGGATGATTTTGCCAGAGCCCTAGAAATTCTTGCAAGCCTCGGTCACTATAGCGGTTCAGTTGATGATCTACTTCGTAAGGTACAGCAATTTAAACAGAACCCACAAACCGAGCAGGAACAAAAGAGAATCTTCGCATTGCATTATATGTTGTGCGTAGCATATAGAGATTTTTTAGTTAATCTCGAAGAGAGTAGTAAATACAAAGATGCGGTATCATGGGTAGATGAATGCTTCGAAAGATTTGATGATTTTTTTGATCAAGAGACAATAACATTTGATGAAGCCGAGAGTTTTTATGCACAACAATTACAGCAACTACAGGCAGATAAAATATGAAGATTTTATTTCTTGCGGATTTGCATTTGGGTAGTTCGGATCATTTGTCGAGACTCAATCCAGGAACAGGGCTTTCAACTCGTCTTGAGGATTTTTTAGCCACATTTGATCAGATTATTGACTATGCTGTTGAACCCACAAACGAGATTTCACTGCTTGTCATAGCAGGTGACATCTACAAAACACGACAACCTACCAATACACAGCAATCAGAGTTCGCCAAGCGACTCAAAAGATTATCAGATGCAGGTGTACACATCAGACTTGTAGATGGTAACCATGATATTCTTGTTAGTCATGGTAGTGCAGCTACAAGTGAGATCTACCAATCATTAGAAGTACCACACGTAGAAGTTAAATCTGCACCAGCTGCAGAAAGTCACGATGATGTCCACATTCTATACATGCCTTATGCACATAAGGGCAAACTTGGCATAGAAACGAATCAGGCACTAATAGAATGGTATTGTCAGAGAGTTCGCAAGTTTGTTAAGTATGCTGATGAACATAATGCGCGAATTAAAATTGTTATAGGTCACCAAACACTTGAGGGCACAACACTCCTATCGGGTATTCGTGATATTGAGAAGACGTCTGAATTGATAGTTCCTTTGGACACCTTTGAAGGTACCAATTTTGTACTTTATGGCCACATCCACAAACATCAAGTGTTGCGTGAAGCAGCTCCTTATGTCGTTATTCCTGGTTCGCCTGATACTATCGATTTTGCTGAATCTGAAGAGCGCAAAGGATTCATGGTTTATGATACAGATACAGATCAGGCTCAGCGCATAGCGTTATCAACGAAACCCTTAGTGCAGGTCGATATTGCTTTCGACGGAACAGAGGCACCAGAGACTCTAACAGACATCACGATATCACGAATCCGTGATATTCCCAATTTGTCTCAGACTATCGTGAAGACAACCATTGCTGTGCCTGAAACTGTAGCTTCACATATTGATCTTGTACAGATTGGAAGGGTTCTGGAAGAGGCGTCTTTTGCATTGCGACCAGCTCTTAACGTTCAGCGAGTACGTCGCATTAGAAACAAAGAGATTACTGAATCTTTGCCGGTAGAAGATACACTGCGTAAATACTTTGAGAAGCGTGAGGACGTTCAAGATATTTTAGACGAACTCGTATTATCGGGGCGCACAATTATCGCCACTTCCCAGCAAGGATAAGATATGCAGCCTGTAAGATTAGAAATAAAGAATTTCCTCTCGCATGCACATAGTGTATTGGATTTTACGAAGCTTGATCCAGTAACACTGATCATGGGAGAGATTGAAGAGAATCCGCAGCGTTCAAATGGTGCTGGCAAATCTACTCTGTTGGATGGAGTTCTTTTTGCCTTGTTCGGTCAGTGTCGCAAAGTGGGTACTCGGCGCGGTATTAATCTGAATCGTCTTGTAAAGGATGGCGAAGACAGAGCTGAGGTCACTTTTGAATTCATAGTAGATGATGTATTGCATCGCATTGTAAGATCACGCGTTGCACATGAGGGCGACAAAGGAAAATCAGAGCTGCTACTGTTAGTTGAAAATGGCGGCCAATGGCGTCCGATCACTGGTGATCGCATTAGCGAAACTGAAGAAAAGATCACTCATCTGATAGGAGCTAATTTCGACACCTTTGTCAACACTGTATTGTTCCCACAAGGAGATATCTCGTCATTTGCCACAATGGGAGCAAGCGAGCGGAAAGACGTTGTACGTAGTATATTACAACTCGAACAATACGATGTATACGAAGAACAAGCACGTGAACGAGCCAAGCAGTTTGATCGACAGTTAGAAGGTTATGATGCGTTTTTTACACAACATGGAGCAATAGAAGAAGAACTCAACAATAATCGAGAGCAACTCGAAACAACCAAAGGCGTTGTAGCCAATAAAAGACAACAGATAGAATTAGGTGAAAAGAAGGTTGATGAATCAAGGCGAAAATTGGCTGGACTGCAAGCTCGTGCTGATCGAAAAATAGAGCTTCAGAGAGAAGTTGAGCTATCGACAGAAGATGTGCGTACCGCAGTTGATCGTTTGCATCAGATTACCGAAAAGCAAGAACAATATAAAGAACAGGCTGAAAAGGCACACGAAGAGTTTGAGCGATTCAACGAAGAAATTAAACGCAAGGCTGGTCAGCGCCCTGATAGACAAGCAATAGCAACCACTGCCGATCAGAACAAAAAGCAACTCGAGCGTTGGGAGACAGTTGTAGAAGAGCGCAGGCAAGCAGAGTATGCTGTTAATTCACGTGTGCAGAATTTGGCAATGCAGATTAAGCACATAGATGAATTAGAAGAAGGACAGTGTCCTACATGTCACAGTGCTGTTACTCCTGATACTAAGGCTGATGCTCTACGAGAGTTGCAAAATCAAAGTACTGAGCAACAAGGTATTTTGAATCATGCTCGGCAGCAACTAGAAGAGGCACGAACTACTCTTGAGCAATTTAAGGTAGAAGAAGAGACTCTAAAGCAGCGAGCAGAGGAGTTTAATACTTTTATTAGAGAATTGAAACTTTTACAAGAAAGATCCATCTCTGCCCGTGATCGTTATCAGGGCACAAAGACAATGCTCGAAGATGCTAATGCAATGGTTCAAACTCACGAACAAACTGCTTTACATGCTCAAGAGCGCCTTGAAAAAATGGAGATTGAGCTACGGCAGCTTGATGATGTTGACGAGAATAAATTTCAGCAATTACGTCGAGAAATTATCGAGGAAGGCCAATCTGTCAAAAGCTTACAAGAGCAATTGCACGATTCAGAGCTTCAGATACGATCGATAGGCGTCAAAATTCAAGAGCAAGAAGTAATTGTTCAGGAAATTACTGCCAAACGCAAAGAATGTTTTGATCTTGAACATAAGCGCCGCATTTATCGTGAGTTAACTGCTGCGTTTGGCAAAAAGGGGATACAAGCCATTATTCTTGAGAATTGTTCTCTCGAGATAGAAGAGATAGCAAATAAGCTACTACATAGACTGACTGGTGGTCAAGTTCAAGTAGAAATTCAAACACAGCGCGAGAGCACTACTGGGAATATCCAAGAGGTTTTCGATATTCTCATTAAGAGTGATCAACGAATTGCACCCTTTGATCTCTATAGTGGGGGTGAAGGATTGAGGATTGCATTTGCGATTCGAATAGCTCTCAGCACCCTATTGGCGCGCAGGGCCGGTACACGAATTTCTACACTTTGGTATGACGAGGCTTTTGCACAGCTTGATGGCGAGGGCCGTAATCAACTTATTGAGGCCTTTGATATCTTGGCCGATGAGTTTGATTATCAGTTAGTAATAT
>Ga0164310_10000005_pt1 | contig 112960 bp, 111 predicted proteins | sample GuaBasSedimGuay1_FD_121795 | JGI IMG/M metagenome (GOLD analysis project Ga0164310, IMG submission 121795) | Subseafloor sediment microbial communities from Guaymas Basin, Gulf of California, Mexico - Guay1, Core 4569-9, 0-3 cm | ecosystem: Environmental > Aquatic > Marine > Hydrothermal... | reverse complement strand
GGTCATACACCAATATGGTTGTGAGTAATACGCTTGTTCAGGAACACTATCAGAAGATATGATTGATCTTGAAATCGAGTGTAATAAACGGAAATGATAATGCTTAATCCTCTGTTTCAAGTTCGTAACGGGAAGCGGCTCAACAGTGTGTGTGAATCATACGATGCAGACGGCATTTCTCTTGCGATAGAAGCGCATATGCAGTGGTCGAAGATACCAGACCTACAAAGCTTTTATTCCCTGACCTCACTCATACAGATTATTCCAGGGCATTTCTAATGTGGAATGGAATACTAGGAAGGATGGAGCATTCTTTGGATGACTTTGAGTGGCTGCGAAACAAGGTTGAAGATCTTGCAGGTGTCGAACAGGAAATAGCCGCTCTATATGAGGGGGGACGTCACAAGACTTATGACAAAGGTCTCTGGGCTTTCTGGAAACTGCTAATCCATGCATACTATGTTGATATCTTCACCAATGTGGCCAAGAAATATCGAACGCATGTTGGATACATAGATCTCTTGGCAGGACCGGGGTTCAACAAGCTGAAGGATCTTGATTTGATAATCGCCGGATCTCCACTCATAGCCGAAAAACGTCCACGAATTACCAAGAATGGCAGGTCAAAGAAATTCGATTGGATGATTCTTGTTGATAAGGACGAGTCAAACTGCACTAGCTTGAAGAGGATGATAGATGCCACCATTCTGTGTACGGACTGTAACTCCACTGAAGTGATGGAAGCGATTCGCAAGTTCATGCAGCCTGATGATTCCATCTATCTTGCATTTGTTGACCCTGAAGGAATAGAAGTTTCGTGGGACACAATGGAGAATCTCTTCGCACTCCCAGGCGACTTGATCATAAACTATCCATGGTCTGGTGTGGCTCGTGTTGCAGGGAGTTACCACAAAGGCAAAGACCAAGATATGGATTCCAATGGCCCACTACTTGACACTTTCTTTGGAACTCCTGCTTGGAGAGATATCCCTCCGAATTCCATAGCCAGAGGTCTCTACCAGTTCTACCTTCGTCGTATTAGAGAACACAGAGAAGAAACAGTAGAGTTCTCAATAACAATGATGGGTGGTTCACAGTACAAGATTATCATAGCTTCTCGACGGACTCGCGGAGGATCTCCTTGGTTGAAACCAGTTCGTGAACTGAAAGAGCATCTGTCGAGAATCTCAGACACGCAATTGGAGCGCCTTGTTCAAGTCTACAAGGGCTATCAGTCTCAGCTCCCTGATTATTCTGAGGAATCTCAATATAACTAAAAGGGCAATAAGGTGCTGTTCTTATGCCCAACACGGAAGTACAGTAGTGTTGTGATTGAATGGAGATAGCCATCGAATATGAACAGAACGATGAAGCGAAGGGCCTGATGAACAGATACAGGGGAACTCACAGAAGGCTCAGGAATCTGATTCAAGACTGGTCATATCATACGCCTTTGAAGGACATCCTACAATCTCTTGAAACGAGTGGAGAAGTCTATATTGAACGGCATCCCAGATTGGTTAACGGCGTTGTGAGGACCGATATCAGGTCTTCAGACATCGTCTATTTTGACTCTTTCCCTTCGATATCACGGCGAACTCTAATGTATCAAACAAAGGTCGAGTACGGTGATTACACGATTAACCACGTTCTGGGCTGTGCGCACGGATGTGATTACCCGTGCTACGCAATGCAACTCTCCAAGAGATACGGTCGAGTTTCTGGCCGTGAAGACTGGATGAGTCCTAAGATAGTGGGGAATGCAATGAGTCTTCTTGAAAAAGAACTGCCCCGTTTGGCCTCCAAGATCCGCTTCGTTCATCTCTCATTCATGACTGATCCTTTCATGTATGATGTGGTCAATGAGAGAACATATCCTTGGATTCGAAATCTTACACTGTCTATAATTCGACGTTTGAATCAGGAAGGTATCAAGGTGACAGTGCTGACAAAGGGTCTACTCCCGGAGGAACTAGCAGATTCCCATTTTGGCAAAGACAATGAATATGGCGTTACACTTGTTTCGTATAATCCCGAGTTTCATGCGAAGTACGAACCGTTCTCACCATGTGCAGAGGATCGTTTGTCGAAATTGAGAAGATTGAGTGATGCTGGCCTGAGGACATGGGTTAGTCTGGAACCATACCCAACCCCCAACATCGTGAAGCAGGACTTAATGAAGATTCTGGAGCAGATTGATTTCGTAGACAAGATAATCTTTGGAAAGTGGAACTACAATCCCGAAGTCAGCAGATTTGAGAATAGCAGAAGATTCTATATGGACTGCTCTGACCAAGTGATTAGGTTCTGCAGTGAGAAAGGGATTTCATTTCATATCAAAGAGCGCACTCCACGCAGTAGCAGTAGGACTCATAGCCTTTTCAAGGAATAGCACTCGCTCAAACCTGTTCATATTCCTGACGTGAAACAGTTCAACGGATCTAGGACTGACCTTGCTAAGAAAAGTCGGCTCCACTTCAGATGATGAGAATCGAACACCAGAACAGCGGCAGAGGAAAGAAGAACCCAGACCCTCCATGGAAACCTGCAAACACAGAAGAGATACATTCTGACCTACACCGGCGTGAGTGAATGCGAAATCAACGACTGTTGAAGATGTGAGCAAGCATTGGCTACAAGCGATAAGTTATAACGAATCACAATTGCCCCTCAGCCCGACCACCACCATCAGGTTGTGCTGCAAGTGGACAGACAGAAAGGCATTGAAAAGCTCTTCAATCCCAAATCGATTGCTGTCATTGGCGCTTCTTCTACGAAAGGCAAGCTGGGCAATGACGTGATGCGAAACCTGATTGACAGCGGATTTGCTGGGCGCATCTATCCTGTCAATCCCAAGGCTGGTGAGATCCTGGGGCACAGGGCCTACAGGTCGGTGTCTGACATTCCCGGAGATGTCGACGTTGCCGTCATAGTTATTCCAGCCAAGTATGTCCTTCCGGTAGTGGAGCAATGCGGAGAGAAAGGTGTCAAGGCACTGGTCATCATCACGGCGGGATTCAAGGAGATCGGTCACGAGGGTCAGGAGGCGGAGAGGAAGCTGACCCAACTGGCTGAGAAGTACGGTATGGTGATACAGGGACCGAACTGCCTAGGCATCATCAACACAAGTGCACCCTACAACGCATCATTCTCCACTGGTACTCCGAGCAAAGGGAGCATTGCCTTTGCCTCACAGAGTGGTGCATTGATGACAGGAATTCTTGACTGGAGCCTTATGGAGAAGATCGGATTCTCCAAGTTTGTCAGTCTGGGGAACAAGGCGCATCTGGACGAGGCCGACTTCATCACGGCCTTTGGTAATGATCCCGACTCGACATTCATCCTACTCTACATCGAGTCTGTGGTGGATGGGAAGAAGTTCATGGAGGCATGCCGGAAGGTTGTTCCTACCAAACCGATATTCGTCGTGAAGTCGGGTGTCAGCGAGGCTGGTGCAAGGGCCGCGTCATCACACACAGGGTCTCTTGCCGGCAGTGACACGGCCTACGACGTCGCCTTCAAGCAGTGTGGAGTCAGTCGAGCTGTTGACATGGCTGCTCTCTTCGACGTGGCTGCTGTATATGACGACATGTACCTCCCCGCCGGCAACAGGATCGCCATCGTGACCAACGCTGGAGGCCCCGGAATTCTCACAACAGATGCATGTGAGGCGAACGGACTGGAGATTGCCCACTTGTCCCCAGAAACCATCGAGCACCTCAAGTCCAATCTTTCCCCTGCAGCAGCAGTGTACAATCCAATTGATGCCCTTGGTACGGCACAACCGGAGGACTATGCACTCTGCACAGAGGCCGCCCTTCGTGATGATAATGTTGACGCGGTCATAGTCCTGCTCACTCCGCAGGCCATGACAAAGGAGACGGAGACCGCACAGGTCCTCGTTGAGTCTCACAAGAAGTATCCCGACAAACCACTGATTGCGGTGTTCATGGGTGGGAACTCGATGGTCTATCCTCGCATTGTCCTGACCGAGGGCGGGATTCCTGTCTTTGACTTTCCTGAGCGAGCGGTTCACGCACTGGCGGAGCTGTACAAGTACACTGTCCACAGAGATGCACTCAAGGACGAATCCATTCCTCGCTTCAATCCGGATCGAGAAACTGTGAAAGCGATTCTTGACAGAGTGAGAGCTGATGAACGTAGGGTGTTGCTGGGCAACGAGGCCCATGCGATTGCTGAGGCATACGGCATAAAGGTCGCGCGTATCAGGCTCGCCACCAGTTCTGAGGAGGCAAAGAAGCATGCAGATGATCTGGGGTACCCCGTGGTACTGAAGATTGCCAGCCCTGACATAATCCACAAGAGTGATGTCGGAGGCATCAAGGTCGGGCTCGAGACATCTGAAGAGGTGGAGGAGGCCTTTGTCGGTATCCTGGAGAGTGCCAAGAAACACGCCCCCAAGGCAGTCATCTACGGAGTAGAAGTCCAAGAGATGGCTGAGAAGGGGAAGGAGCTGATTATTGGTTGTTCACGAGACGTTCAGTTTGGCCCCCTGATTATGTTTGGTGCAGGAGGTATCTTCGTCAACTATCTGAAGGACATATCGTTCAGGTTGGCTCCTATGACCAAGAGCGATGCACTTGAGATGATCAAGGAGACCAAGATGGGGGCCCTTCTTCGTGGAGTCCGAGGTGAGGCACCGAGTGACATCGCTGCAGTTCAAGACACAATCTTGCGAATCAGTCAACTGGTGACGGACTTCGAAGAGATAGTTGAGTTGGACATCAACCCCGTATTTGCCTACGAGGAAGGTAAAGGGATATCTGCTGTCGATGTCAAGATCACGATTGGGGGCTAGTTGCCATGGTGAAGAGCATCGTCATTAGCGGCGTGACTCGAACTGGGAAGACAATGGTCGCCATCGCCCTAGCCCGTAAGATACAGTCCACAGGCAAGTCTGTCGGATACTTCAAACCTGTCGGGACAAAGAGCTACCGTCATCATGAGATTGCTGAGGACGTGGATGAAGATGCCCTTCTGATGAAAGAGCTTCTTCACATGGAGGAACCACTGTCGACGATATGCCCCATTGTACGGACCCGAGCGAAGTATGACGAGTTTCTTGAGAGAGGGCACAGTGCACTCAAAGGTCTCGTGAATCGGTCCTTTCACCAGATTGCGGAGAAGTACGACATTGTCCTTGTCGAGGGAACAGAGGCTCCGTGGCACCTTCTACACGTGGGTCTCTCCACTCCTGAGATTGCCAAGGAGTTGGATTCCGAAGTGGTGTCACTCGTGAACTTCCCAGACGTCAGTGCCATTGATGACGTTCTCCTCCAACGAAATCTGTTCAACGGGATTGAACGAAAGCCGATCGGGACCGTTCTCATGCAGGTTCCCCCTATGCTGAGGTCTGTGGTCACAGAGGAGATAACTTCGTTCCTAGAGCATCATGATGTACGTGTGATTGGCGTTGTATACTACAGTCGAGAACTCTTCAGTCCCACCATTCGGGAGATAAGAGATGCGCTTGATGCTGAGATTGTTTCAGGTCACGACAATATTGACCTACCAATTGGACACTTCATGGTCGGCAGCATGGCCCCTGAGAACGCGCTGAAGTGGTTCAGAAGGGCGAAGGACAAGGCGGTCATCACGAGTGGTGATCGTACGGACATATGTCTGGCTGCTCTGGCCACTGAGACAAGACTCCTCATCCTCACAGGGGGGTTGGGTCCTGATCGGGCCACTCTGACCCGGGCGCAGGAGGAAGGCATTGCTGTGATTGTGACAGACAAGGACACCTACACCACCAGCCAGCTTGTGAACAACCTTGTGGGTACGGTTTCCGTTGACAACCCCGGAAAGTTATCCATCATCGAACACGTCGTGGGTGATGCTCTCGACTTCGACAAGCTGAACCTATTCTAGACTCTCTGAATCCGTGGGATTGGGAGCACGAATGCTCCCTCCGTAGAACTAGTGACGCACACTCGCCGGGAGGAGCACGTGTGCCTCAGGCTTCAGTGTCGGCACGGCCAATTAATCATCTTGTATAGTGTAGCCAATATACACTGACTATGTGCGGTACTTTCCTGACACACTGCTTGGTATTGTGTGCCTATCATAGAGTGGGGGAGCAGTATGCGTCAATCACGTCTTTCTCAGTCTCCAGTAATACATTTATGCAGGCAGTTTGCCCATGCTTCTGTTACATGAAACCCACTTGAGGTGAAATAATGGCTTCAGATGCAGAGAAATCTGATGCAGGTTCAGAAGGTAAGGCCGAGGATACTGGTCAAGTGACAGAAGAGCTTCAGTCACTAAAGCTTGTCCGCGAACGCCGCTCCATTAGGGAGTTTACCGGAGAACGCATTCCAGATGAACACATAGAAATGATTCTAGAAGCTGCTCGACATGCTCCAAGTCCTGAGAACATGTTGATGATACGCTTCGTCGTAATCCGTGACGACCAAGAGGCCAAGGAGTTCTTGGCAGACATCGCACAAGAGATGGCCCAGACTGCATTTGGTGGTGCTCCCTTTGAGCTCACCAGCGGCAGGAACTGGTTCATAGGTGACCCCTATCGAGCGGCCGTCTATGCTCGGCTCAGAGATGGCGAGCTCTTCCGGTACCCCGAGAAGAGTGACGCTGTGATCATTGTCTGTGCGAGCGAGGCTTGGCATGACGCAGGATACACATATCCGAATGAGCTGTTTGGCTCAGTAGTGGCAGGCATGGCTGTCCAGAACATGTGGCTTGTGGCCACAGAGCTTGGTTACGGTTGTGGCTACGAGGCGCTCATCGCGTCAGATCCGAGACACGCAGAACTCGTTCGTGACAAGTTCGGGATCCCGCCAATCTGGACTCCTCTGACAGCGTTCTGTATTGGCAAGCGAGTATCACCCCGTGCACTGGGACCCAGCAGAGCCCCGCTTGAGGGTCTGATGTATCAAGAACGATGGGGCTATCCGTACAAGCGGATGGCATTCCGAAAGGAGGGTGAATGATGGACGTCAAATTCGAAGGCAAGACTCTTGACAATCTGAAAGAAAAAGCCAAGGAGGCAGGACTCACTCCAGAGGGCTTCATCGAAGTCGTGATAGAACAGTTCTGTGACAACAAGGGAGGTCGCGTCTATACCGGCCGTTGGTCAAAGGGCTTCCGCTATGTTCCGCAGTGGCCATTCCGTCCTGGATTCAAGGAGGCACCAAAGGAGCTTGTTGAGAAGTGGAAGAGTGGAGAAAAGTCCTACCGTCCACACCCGACAGGTGAGTGGCCCTTCTATCCCCGCCTTGAGGAAGGCGACATTGAGCATGAGTACTGGCGCTCCAAGAAGATGGTTCACCAGTCCTTCATCAATGATAGGAAGGGTCGCATTGTCCTGCTCATGGACGGCGACCGGTACGATGAGTTTCTTGAGAAGGTGAAAGAACGAAAGGGCAACTTCTGGTCTGTTACAATTGACTCGGTCCTACACGAGGCAATAGACGACTGGATGGCCAAGGAGGAGTAGAAATGTCTGGATCACAACTACAACAGTTCTTCGAGTTCCTTATCAGTAAGGTTCGTGAGAAGCCCGACCTGCAGAAGCAGGTCACAGAGTGGGTTGGTCACTACCATGGCAAGATCCTGCAGGTCTTCACCCCTGAACACGGTGCGCAGTACATAGTTGTCCGCAAGGAAGATCCGTGGATGGAATTGAAGACAGGTATCTATCCTAGCCCCGATGTCATATACAAGGCGACCTCGGAAACGCTGCTTGGCATCTTCACAGGTGATGTCAAGTTCAAGGACACCATGAAAGATGGTCGTCTTGATGTCATAGGCAACGCACACGAGAGCGATCCTCTGGCGAACTTGATACTGGCGGCCATGATGGGAGCGATGTAGGAGGTTCTATCCGTGGAAGTCAAGAAGATTGCAGTCATCGGTTCAGGCCTGATGGGTTCGGGAATAGCCTACGTGTCAGCTTGGAATGGGTTTGATGTCACTCTCAACGATATCAAACAAGAGTTCATTGACAAGGGTATGGAGCGCATCAGGAACGATGTGATGACCGGGATTGACAAGGGTAAGATGTCCATCACAGAGGCCGAGGGTCTCATGAGTCGCCTGAAGGGCAACGTGAGCCTTGAGGATGCCGTGAAGGATGCCGACCTTATCATCGAGGCTATCTTCGAGAATATGGATGTCAAGAAGGAAGTCTTTGCCAAGGTGGACGCTGCAGCACCTGCTCACACCATTCTGGCAACGAACACATCCTCTCTCAGCATTGATGAGCTGGCGACAGCCACGAAACGCCCTGACAAGTTCATTGGCATGCACTACTTCTCGCCCGTAGCAGCAATGAAACTCCTCGAGTTGGTCATCGGTGAGAAGACCAGTGACGAGACCATTGCGACAGCTGAGGCAGTGGGTGCCAAGCAGAACAAGACCACTGTGAGAGCCAAGAACAGTCCTGGCTTCATTGTCAATCGCATCCTCATGCCCGTCCTGCGCGAGTCAATCCTGCTCTATGAACAGGGTGTGGGCACAATGGAAGAGATTGACACCGCCATGGTGGCAGGGGCCAAGTTCGCTGCGGGTCCCTTTGCTCTGGGTGACTTTGTCGGCCTCGATGTGGCCTTCCATGCCATGAGTACTCTGTACAGAGAACTCGGTGACTGCTTCAAGCCACCTGACACTCTGAAAAAGCTCGTTGATGCCGGACACATCGGCAACAAGTCGAAGAAAGGCTTCTACGACTACAGCGGTAAGGGTTCTGAACCCGAGCCCCCAAAGGGTGTGGATCGTGATTGGCTCGTCACCAGGATATCGATGCCGGTCATCCGAGAGGCAATGATTCTCGTTGACGAAGGCATCGCCACCAAGGAAGACATCGACAAGGCCATGATTCTGGGTGCCAGTTTCCCTGAAGGCCCCTTTGCTATGGCCGAGCGCATCGGTATGGACAAGGTGAAGGCAGAGATGACCAAGCTCCACGAGGAGCTCGGAGACTGCTATTCAGTGCCCAAGATGCTACAATAGAACGAACGAATGAGGTGAGGTATCTACCTTGCCTCCTCCCTTTTTCTTCCGGTCAAGATGAACTCTTTATAAGGCACGTCTGTAACGACATCTCAAAGTTTCTCTGAGGAAGAAACAATGCCTGAATATGAGACAATGCTCTACAGTAAGGAGGGCTCATTCCTAAGCCCCGTGAAAAACACAGCGGTCATCAAGTTCAATCGACTTGACGCGTTGAATGCGATCAACGACCAGTTCATTCAGGATCTGGATGCCGCTCTGACTGAAGCAGAGAAAGACCCTGACGTTCGGTCGGTGGTGATTGCCTCTGCTCATGATAAGGTCTATTGCACAGGTGCGGACCTGAAGATGGCTCAGGGTCTCTTCTCTGACATCGACAAAGTCGACGATATGGTGTCTCAAGGACAGCAAGTCCTCCACAGGCTTGCGACCCTCTCCAAGCCGACTATTGCTGCCATCAATGGACTCTGTTTGGGTGGTGGTCTTGAGGTTGCTCTCGCTTGTGACATTCGTATCTGCGAAGAGGAAGCCAAGATGGGAACCCCTGAGGTCAGTCTTGGCCTGATTCCTGCTTGGGGCGGATGTGTCCGCCTTCCGAGAGTTGTGGGTCTTGGTAAGGCCCTTGAGCTGATACTGACAGGTGGACAGATGACAGCGGCTGAGGCACTCAGCATAGGGCTGGTCAGCAAAGTTGTGAAGAAAGAAGAACTGCTCTCTCAGGCAATGTGGTACGGTGCTAAGATCGGTGGCAATGCCCCGATTGCACTCAAGCTTGCCAAGCAGGCCACTCATATGGCCTTTGAGGAGGAGTACAAGGACAATCTCAAGTTCGAGGTTGATGCTGCTGTCCAGTGCTTCAAGACCAAGGATCTCGCTGAAGGTATCAGTGCTGTTCTTGAGAAGCGACGCGGCAAGTTCACTGGTGAGTAGATTTCATGAGGCCTCGGGCTTCCGAGGTCCCCCTCTTTTTTTTTCCAGTCCCCCGAGACCCGTCAACCTTAAGACCTCCTTTTTTGATGTTGCTTGTCCTAGAAACCAAGAATTGGACTCGCTATTCGAGTTCATTGAAAGGAGAAAGATGACTTGGCACGACGAGTAGCTGTTGTCGCAGGCGGTCATGGCAAGTTCGGAAAACGTCCCGATGCCACAATGAGAGAGCTTTGTGCTGAAGCTTACAGGCCCATCTATGATGAGGGAATCACCCAAGACAGGATAGATGCCACTGTCCTCTCATATGCTGCATCACAGTTTACCGGACAGGGGGCAGGATCTGCTCTTATTGCTGACTACTTGGGACTACACGATAAACCACACCTGAGAGTTGAATCTGCTTGCACTACTGGAACCGCCTCACTACGAGCGGCCTGGGGAATGGTATCCGCGGGTCTGTACGATGTGATGCTGGTACTTGGAGTGGAACAGATGAACAGAGTGTCTTCAGGCACCGCGACCGAGTACATGTCACGAGCCGGAGACATGCGATGGGAATATCCATACGGAATCAGTTTTCCAGCATTCTATGCCCTCATGGCATCGCGATACATGCATGAGTACAATATGCCACATGAGGTGCTCTCGATGATTGCTGTGAAGTCGCATCACTATGGAGCGCAGAATCCGAAGGCACACCTCCCACGGGAGGTTTCGCTTGAGGAGGCGAACAACGCCGTACCTATCTGCAGGCCGCTCAATCTATACGATTGCAGTCTCATTACTGATGGTGCTGCAGCCGTGGTCATTGCGGCTGAGGACCGAGTGAAGGAATTCACCGACGAACCGATGTGGATCAAAGGAATCGGTGCTGGAGCATCTGCAATGATGATTCAGGATCGAGAGGCCCTCACTTCAATACCTGGCGCGAAGAGAGCGGCAAAGGCTGCATACAAGATGGCCGGACTTGAGCCAAAGGACATCAATATGGCTGAGGTGCACGATTGCTTCACTATCGCTGAGCTCATCGCGTATGAGGACCTAGGGTTCGCAGAGCCTGGGAAGGGTCCCGATCTCGTCAGGAACAAGGAGAACTACCACGACGCACGGATTCCTGTCAACTGTGACGGAGGTCTCAAGAGCAAGGGCCATCCCTTAGGTGCCACAGGGGTTTCGATGACCTATGAGGTTCTCAAGCAGATGCGGGGTGAAGCCGAGAAACCATCACGACAGATTGATGATGTGCAATATGGTCTTGTCCATAATGTTGGTCAGAGTGGGCAGTTCGTCAATGTGTTCATCTATGAGAGGGGTTGGTAATATGGCAGAGAAGAAAGAACTCTATCTTGGATACGCTAGCGATAAGGCGGTCACCCCGTTCTTCCAGGAGTTTCTGGAGGCGCTAGATCAGGGCACACTCATGATGAGCAAGTGCACGAAGTGTGGGGCAGAATACCTCCCTCCACGACAGCACTGTCAGAAGGACATGGCTGACTGTGAACTCAAGCCCTTCACAGAAACTGAGGCCAAACTCTACTCCTACGTGATCGTTGACTTCCCACCGGACTCTCTGTCTGACAGGGCTCCCTACGTTGTGGCAGTGGGAGAGTTTCCGTCAGGGAAGCGCTTGACGGCCCACATCACGAATCTAATGAGTATGCCAGAGGTCGGCATGACCCTGAAGCTCGGATTCGATAAGATGGAAGAGAAGAAGCTGGTCACCTACAAGTGGCTGGTCTAGGATGACAGAGGGCCGCCACGGCCCTCCATCCCCTTTGTTCTCACACGAACACGCACACCACTAGGTCTGCTTCCGCATCACGACTACTCCAACAATGACAGCCGCTGCAATCCCGGCCCCCACTCCGATGATGAGAAGCACTTGACTGTCAATGCCGCCTCCCGCTGCAGGGGTCACTGTGACCCAGACAGTGTCATTGGCTACATTCAGTGATGAGTCGAAGAGGAACAATGTGAAGTTGTAGGTTCCCACTGCGAGACCGTCGATGTTCACTCTGATCTCAGTCGTGTTCCATACGCCTGTGTCAATCACTGTCCAGTTCCTGAAGACCGTGTAGAGCAGAGGATTGTCGTCAGAGACCTGCCACACAATCTCATGTCCTGTGGTACCCGCTTCGTATGAGATGTCATTCACCTCTGCAATCACTGGGGCTGGATTCACGGCCTTGTGGTGATGGAGCGCATATCGTGAGATCACATGGGTCGGACTACTTGAGTCCGTCAGAACGAACGGACCACACCTCATCCTAGTGAGATTGTTCCAAGAGCTATATGCGATGCCACTGTATATGTGATACGGAATTATCTTGGCGTATGCGAGATGGGCGAAGTCCCAGTAGGACTGCGTGTCCAATTCTACGACGACCGTGTAGAGATCCTTAGCTGTTGCTGACACCAGATTCGCGATGCCTGTTCCTGCCGGATTGCCGTATGCTGCGCTCTCCTTCAGGTAGATGAAGGTGTTAGCCACATCTTGGGCAGTGAGAGGTGTCCCGTCAGTCCAGAAAGCATTGTGCACTATGCTGAAGGTGTGTCTTGTATGACCTGACGGAATTGAGAAGTTGTCTTCGTGTGTTTCAACGAGTACGTTCGTTGCCAGATCGTTCACAGGGGTTGAGGTCGAATCTGGCCCGTGTCGATACAGACTTGAGTAGAGGTTGTCGAGAATCCTTGTAGATGCGATATTGTTTGCACTAAAGTGATTGAACGTATCGACATCTGTCGGTATGGCGGTAGTGAGGTTTCCCGCCATGATATCACCCACCTTGGGATGGACCTTTCGATTGCTCCACTGACCTGAGATGCCTTGGACATAGTCCTGAACAAAGCCGGTGAACTTGTCAGTTCTGTATGCCTGCAGGTACATATTCTCGTAGACAACAAGCTTGGGTACATTCTCATGAAGTATCTGCTGCATCTGTGATGCGGCATCGTACACATCGTCACAGTCGGGATCTGCAAGAAGCTGTGTTCTCAGAGCGTCGAAGCTGGCGTTTGCAGAGTTTGATGGATTCTGATAGGGCGTGTTTACGTAGCCGCTCCAGAACTCTCATCCCAACCACTCGACATCATACTCGGGCAGATTCATAGAATAGAAGGCCACGTCATAGTCACGGTGATTGCTAATCCTTGACATGAGGTCAATGAAATCGGATGCCACCGCCACAGCGTCAATGTGAAGTGCACTGAATGCGTCGACGGCGATGTCGGCAATGCCTTCTCCTAGTTCTGATGAACTCGCTGGATACTCGATGGTGATACTGAATGCAGAGCCATCGGGAGTGTTTCTGAAGCCCGTGCCGCCGTCAATGGCAAAGCCGAGGTTGTCAAGAATCCGATTTCCAATCTCCACCTGAGCAGTGTAGTAATGCCACGGCAAGTCGCTCTCTATGCAGAACTGATTTGGTGCTGGAACGAGCGAGTCATGCACAACGGCATACGAGTCGAGAAAATCAGAGATGACTCTGCTCTTGTTGAATGCAAAGGCAAAGGCTCTACGCAGTCCGCTGATATTCAGTGGATAGTCACGGCAGTTGATTGTGAGCTGACCGTAACCACTCCGGAGAGTCTGATAGATGCTGATGTCAGGATCTGCGCTCAATGTTGCCGCGTCGGTTGGATTGACATGCGACTGATCTGTGTCAACCTCCCCGCTCAGCAGGGCCAACACCCTTTCATCATAGTCCTGTATTACCTTGTACGTCACGCTTGACAGATACGGCCCCTCGTTCAAGTCCTCGGGCGCTACTGCAGAAACCTGAGTTGTGTGAAGTCCCGCCAGGATCAGCGAGGTCAGTATCATGACGCCAAGACACGAAACCTTGACTCTGTGTCCCATCTCTTCCACAAGTGGTCTGAGTGTACGAGGACATATTGATTTCAGCGTTGTCTGCTGGGCTGGCAGACTTGACAATGCTTATTATGCAGACATATTCCCAAGCATCATATGGAGGATTTGACCATGTCAGAAGAAGATGTTCTGTACGAGGTTGCTGATGGGATTGCGACTGTGACCATCAACCGACCTTCCAAATACAACGCTCTCAATATCGCAGTTGTCAAGAGGCTACGAGACCTCTTCGAGAAGGCTGAACACGATGACTCAGTCAGAGTCGTAATTCTCACAGGAAGTGGAGACAAGGCCTTCGCCGCTGGCGCTGACATCAGTGAGTTTCAAGGGAAGGACTCGAAATCTGTCAAGCCCTTGGCCGAGAACGGTCAGGACTTCTGCAAGTTCGTCGAGGCGATGGGCAAGCCCGTCATTGCGGCCATCAACGGGTTCGCTCTTGGAGGCGGCTGTGAGATTGCCATGGCATGTGATATTCGGTATGTATCTGCCAACGCGAAGTTCGGTCAACCAGAGATCAACCTTGGAATCATTCCCGGCTTCGGTGGTACTGTCCGACTTGCCAGACTGGTGGGACTCGGCCGGGCAAAGGAACTGGTCTTCACGGGTGACCAGATAAAGGCCGATGAGGCCCTTCGAATCGGACTGGTGAACCGAGTCTTCGATTCTGTTGAAGAGCTCCGGACCGGGGTACAAGACCTCGCTGCCAAGCTGGCGAAGAAGCCGGGTGTTGCCCTCAAGCTGGCAAAACAGTCACTCAACAACACTTGGTCGACCCCATTCAAGGATAACCTCAGTTTTGAGGTCGAGGTATTCTGCAAGACCTTTGACACTGAAGACATGGTCGAAGGTGTTGATGCCTTTCTCTCAAAGAGAAAGCCTGAGTTCAAACACAAATAGATGGGGGCTCAGTCCCCTATCCTCTTTCTATAGAGTACTTTCCATCAGTTTCTGAGATCACGTCATTCTTCTTGAGCAGTTCGATATGCTTCTCGAGCATGAACACCTCGAACACCTTGTACAGGTCAAAGGGGATTCTGGGATAGATTGTGGGAACCTCGGCCATGGCCTCAATGGAGTCTATTCCGCTCTTGATATTGTCAAGGATCCTCTTCTCTCGTTGGTCAAAGATAGACAGGTATCTGTACAGTTCTGAGTCAAGTTCTTCTCGGATGGGATTCAAGCGGTGACTACTGATGCCAGTCTGAGGGTTGAAGTCGATTATCTCCTGAACGGAGTTTCTGAATTCTTCAATATCACTGACTGCGTTACCGTACCAAGGGCCGAACCTGGTGAGGTCTATATCAACCAGCAATATCGTGTCGGGACCGTTTATTCCGAAGCACGTATGGTCTGTAGTGTGTCCAGGGGTATGGATTGGGATGAGGTCCACTGCACCGCAGCTGATGGCCTTTCCGTCTTTGAAAAACCCTGTGACATTGAACTCTCCCATGACATGTGGAAGTCTTGACTCCATCAACGCCTTCCAGTCACTGAAATAGGGATTGTTCGCGATACCGTACATCTCGACGAGGCCCTCAAAGCTTCGTACACCGGGTTCTGCAAGGGGATGGCATATTATCTCGCAATCTGAAGCCCTCTGTATCTCTGCTGCGAGACCCTTGTGGTCTACATGAAAGTGCGTGAGGACTATTCTGTCCACATCAGTCACTTCGTGGTCGAGGTCTCTCAGGGTCTGCGTGATGTTTCGATAGCTGGCTCCGGCGTCTACCAGTGTGAGGGCCTCATCATCAATGAGGAGGCAGTTGGCCTGAGGGAATCTGCCTCTGTTCTCACCTCTGATCAGGTGGACATGAGGTTCAATCTCGATGTGAATGGGATACTCCGACATTGCTGCCATCTCTAGTTCTGTGCCTGATAATTCTCTCTATCGGACAATTCATATCTCCAGTTTGCCTTTCCAGTGGGCGTGTAAGTCTTGAGGTGTGAGAGATGAATGAGCGTCTTTTTGCTGTGTTTGATGTTGGAACCACTGGAACCCGCTCCACCATAGTCGATGAGGAAGGGCGAGAACTCAGTAAGGCCTACGAGGAGTATCCCTCCAAGCCGAGGAATGTTGGCATTCATGAGCAGCTCGCGGAGGTGTTCTGGAACACTTCTGCAAACACGATGCAACGCGCGCTCTCCAGATGCAAGCATGGTCCCGACGCCATTGTTGCAGTGGTGGTAGCGTGCACAAGGGACTGCATCACTCCTGTCGACAAGGCCGGTAAGCCGCTCGCTCCTACGGTCACCTGGGTGGACAATCGGTCTGGGACCAGGAGCAAGGAGATGGCTGCAGAGATTGGTCCCCGCAAGAGTGTGAACAAGATGATGTGGTTCATAGAGAACCAGCCTGACTTGTTCAAGAAGGCGTTCAAGTTCGTTCCTCTTGATGCCTTCATCAACAACCGGTTGTGTGGTGTCATGGCAAGCTCTCCAGCCGACGCCCGCTACGGTCCCATTGACCACGAGACCCTTGCTTGGTCCGAGGAGTTGTGTGAAGCCACAGGGATTCCCATGGACAAGCTGGCCACAATCACCAATGCTGGTGAGACAATAGGTGAAGTCAGTTCCCAAGCCGCGAAGGCTACATCCCTCCGCAAGGGCACACCCGTGATAATGGGGAGTGGAGATCAACAGTGCTCTGCTCTGGGAACGGGAGTGATCTCACCAGGGCGGGTGAAGGCGACCACCGGCACGGGCACTTTCGTCATTACTCACGTCGACGAGTTTATGGAAGAGACCTTTGTCATGTTCTGCAATCCCGCCGCCATTCCGGGAAAGTGGATTCTGGAAGGGGCCATACCCGGAACCGGACTGGCCTACAAGTGGTACCGCGACAACTATTGTGAGGCTGAGATGGCATTGGCTGCGCAGACAGAGAAGGATGTGTATCAGATCATAGAGGCCTCTGCTGCATCTGTCCCTGCCGGAAGTGATGGCCTGGTTGTGTTTCCGTTCATGGCTTACAACAAGGGTATCTTCTACAATCTTGGTTTCTCCCATACCAAGGGTCATGTCGCCCGGGCGATCATGGAGGCCAATGGATACAGTATCAGGATGTACATTGAGATGATGGAGGGTATGCTGGACACGGAGTTTGATGAGCTTGTTATCGATGGTGGTGGCACGAACTCTCCCCTCTGGCGCCAGATTCAGGCGGACTGTGTCAACAAGACAGTTGTCCTACCACGTTCTCGCGACTCTACTGTCATCGGGGCTGCCATGCTCGGAACTGTGGGCTCCGGTGTCTACAGCTCGTTTGAGGAGGCTGTGGAGAACATGTTGCGTATCGAGGAGCGACGGCAGCCCATTGCGGAAAATGTAGAGACCTACGACAGACTCTATGGGGTCTTCAACAAGATACTGACAGCTGAGCTGGGGGAACTGATTGAGCTCACTTCGTAGGAAAAGGAGGCAAAATGCGCGAAGGCCCATGACTGCGATTCAGTACGAGCCCACGATACGATCGTGCTTTGGACTCACTCTGTGGGTGTTGACTCTGCGTTGCCCTGTTGTTCCTCCCATATTCTGCCAAAGAAAACGAGGGTGAGAACGAGTTCCGAACCGCTTGAGTTCTTGGCTATGAATTCTATCGACTCACTGATGGTGTTTTCGTATTCCCATGCACGCCAGGCAAGATCCACAAGTCCATCGAATCTATCATTGGGAATGTCAAGTGCTTCCGTGAGCTTCTCCACATCATGATTCATGATTATGAGGGTACCAAGGTCGTATTCCGTCATGACTTGCACCTTTTTACGATGTGCAGGCTTTCACTCTTTATAACATATCTTGGGCTATCATGATGTACGCCGTCCGAAATGCTTGTATTGCGCACAGTCCATGGTGTGGATGGGATTCCTGGTGATTCGACTGGTTGTCCAAGTCGAGGGATGATGAATCATGACCGAAGATTGTTACGACGTTGTTGTTGTTGGTGGTGGAAGCACCGGCACTGCAGTCGCACGTGACTGTGCGATGAGAGGCCTGCGGACTCTACTCTTGGAGCGTGATGACATTGCATCGGCGACAGTGGGAACCTGTGCTGGTATGATCTCGTCAGGGCTGAAGTACATGGATGAGCCTGAGATTGTCGACATGTGCTCGCAGGAGGTCGTGCATTTCAATCACATTGCCCGCCACATCATCATGAAGAATCCGATTCTGACTCCGATGCTTGAGATGTCGGATCTTTCCACAGGCGGGAACTTCGCTGAAGAGTACTCGAAGCGTGCAGCCACACGCGATGTCCCACCGGTCTTGTTTCTCACTCCAGAAGACTCTCGGGCCATCGAGCCGTCACTACACCCAGACATCATAGCCAGTATGTACTTTGAAGAATTCTTCATCGACCCTTTCCGGCTCTGTCTGCTTCAGGCCCTCGACACTCGTGTCCACGGTGGTGAGGTAAGGACCTATTGTGAAGTCTTGAGGATTGCCAAGGACCCTGACTCCAAGTGCTACAGCGTGGACTTCTATGACCGCACCACAGGTGAGATGGGGACTGTCCTCACGAGAACCGTGGTCAACGCGGCGGGGCCTTGGGCACCGAGAGTGGCCAAGAGCGCAGGAGCCACAGTGGAGATTCGACCGAACAAGGGTGCTCATGTCATCTTTGACAGGCGAATCGTGAATGTCGGGGTCGTCACCAAGGCCGTGGATGGCCGTATGATATACCTCTTTCCTCATGAGAACACCACTCTTCTCGGCACCACCGCGCTCGACTCATGGGAAGACCCTGACACATTGGTGGCCACTCAGGACGAGATCGAATATCTCATCAAGAGCATTGAGTTTGTGGTTCCTCGAATCCGCGAGGCCCGCATCATCCGCACAATGGAGGGTGTCCGTCCTCTCATACCCACATGGAAGATTCCTGAAGGTGAGGTCTCCAGAGGATATGAGGTGATTGATCATGAATCTGAAGGGAAACCGGGTATCTATTCCTTCACCGGAGGAAAGCTGGTCATGGCCAGGCACATGGCTGAGGCCGTGACAGATCTGGTGTGCAAGCGACTTGGCGTTGACGAGCCCTGTCGAACGCATGAGAAACCTCTCCCGGGAAATGAAGAGGATGTAGACATCGAGGAGCTGGCGCGAGAGTATGGTGTTTCTCTTCACGCCCTTGAGCGTATGCGAGCCAGACGGGGAACGGAGGTTCGCGAGATCCTTGAGATGACCAGGGAGCACCCCGAGTGGAAGACAACAATCTGCACTTGCGAGCCTGTGATTGAGGCAGAGATACGGTACTCCATTCGCGAGGAGTTCCCACAGACATTGAACGACCTTCGGCGTCGAGTGCGGTTGGGTACAGGGACCTGTCAGGGGACCTTCTGCACATACAAGGCTGCGGCCATTCTGGCAGAAGAGTTGGGTCTCGAAAGCGATGACTATCTTGTGGATATTCTGGACTTCCGCGCAGAGCGGTGGAAGGGGATCCGACCCGTGATACGCGGAGAGCAACTCGCTCAGGAGGAGTTGGCTCAGGGTATGTACGCATGTGTGGGAAATCTTGACCAGAGTGACATTGAGTATGAGATGAAGCCTTGGGAGGAGGGGATGTGATGCACATGGAGACCGAGGTCCTGGTCATCGGCGGGGGCCTTGCGGGGCTAGTGGCTGGGACTCGAGCCGCAGAGGCTGGGCATCGCGTCCTTTTGGTTCAGAAGGGTCATGGTGCAACGGCCTATTCCTCTGGAGCCTTTGACGTCATCGGTTATCTTCCCGACGCACTGGAGCCTGTCGCAAACCCTGTTGAAGGCCTCTCGGTTCTTGCTCAGGTCTATCCACTGCACCCCTACAGCATTGCGGGATTCCCAGTGGATGTGGAGTCCGGAGGCGAAAGCGCAGTGGTCTTGGCACTGGTGTCGGAAACCGTCGAGTGGTTGAAGGATCGACTGGACAAGACTCCCGCTGCTCTCTCTGGAGGACTCGACTCAAATCTGGTCGCAATGACAGTCCTCGGAACAACAAAACCCACTTGCCTTCTTCAGAAGTCCATGGTATCTATTCCGGAGATGGAGGGCGAAGAGGACGGCGTTCTCCTCTTTGCTGGAGTGAGAGGGTATGCCGACTTTGCTCCAGGGGCTGCGGCAAAGGTGTTCTTGCGGGATCGCATGATGAACAAGAAGTACCCCCAGAAGATTGCCCACTGTCAAGTGCGGGTTTCACCATCTGGAACTGACTACAACATATCGGGGGTGGAGATTGCCAGACACCTTGACCATCCTGGCTCCATTGACTCCCTTGCCAAGGAGCTGGCTGTGTACATTGACCAGTTTGGAGCAACGGATGTCGCTCTTCCTCCCGTCCTCGGGATACAGAATGCGATCTCCAACAAGGAGGCGCTGGAAGAGCGACTCGGTGTTCGAGTCTTTGAACTGTTGGGGTTACCTCCGTCAGTGCCAGGCCTGCGTCTTCAGAACTCCTTGGAACAGATGTATCTGGAGTCTGGCGGGGCGTTATTGAGAGGCCATGAGGTGGTTTCGTACACGATGGAAGGAGACCGTCTGATATCTGTGCAGACCAAAGGTCCGAGTCGTGAAATACAGATCTCCGCTCAAGCCTTTGTGCTTGCCACTGGGAAGTTCATCGGTGGAGGTCTCTCTGGCGATAAGGACGGAGTGAGAGAGATCGTGTTTGACCTGATGAGTGTCACGGGTGAGTTCGTCTCAGCGGAGGAGGCCAGTCCTTCGCGTTCAACAAGCAAGTTGGCCGTGAGCCCTCTGGGTCAGCCTGTGTTGTCAAATGGTGTGAGTGTCGACTCCTTCCTCCGTCCTGTCAAGAGGAACGGCCTCGAATGGACGACCAATCTATTCTCCGCAGGTTCAATAATAGCAGGGTACAACTACGCCACTGAGAAGAGTGGTCTTGGTGTGGCTGCAACGACAGGGTATACCGCGGCTCTACGCGTGACTGAGTATTTGAAGGAGGTGGCCCAGAATGAGTGAAGAAGAAGCCTACGAGTTCGTGAAGGGCACTCTCAAGAAAGAGAGGATTACACCCTACACTGAGGATGAGATTCCAGTCATCAACTCTGTGAGCGCCTGCATCAACTGCGGGCTGTGCATCAATCACTGTCCTGTCGTTGCTGCCGTTGGAGTTGATGTCTTCTCTGGTCCCAGAAGCATCGCTGTCGAGTTGAGCCGTTCTCCCCCGGAGTACTGGGCTACTGCAGATAAGGTGTATCTCTGCACAGGCTGTGGTACATGCCGCGAGGTGTGTCCGAAGAACGTGGACATCCCTGAAGTCGTCAACATTGTCAGAAGAAGGATCTTTGAGCACAGACCGGACCTTGTCCCCAAGGGTCTTCATGCAGTTCGAGAGACCCTGCGTACACACAATCTGGCCTTTGAACCATGGGCGGACATCAAGGAGAAGAATGAGAGCCGCGAGATGCGGCTCGAGCGGCTTGAGCTCCCCTTGGTTCCGGACAGACATGTGTCTGATGCCGAGGTCCTGTTCTATCCCGGATGTCAGGCTGAGGAGCGGTCTCAAGAGGTTCGAGAGGCGGCAAAGATCATCCTGGACCACTTCGGTGTGAACTATACCCTCTTGGAGGATATGACCTGTTGCGGCCTTCCGGCCCGTCTAATCGGTGATGACGCCACAGCAAGGTCTCTGACCGAGAAGCTCAAACGGGATGTCTTGGCTACTGGTGTCAGGAAGGTCCTGACCACATGTGCTGGTTGCACTGGTAATCTATCTCATATCTCAGAGCGAGATCACTGGGACATACCGACTCAACACCTCCTTGAGTTCTTGGTCGAGGACGTGGGCATGGAGCGTCTTGCAGAGTCATTGGGCAAGGGAACCAAACATGAAGATGTGACAGTCACAGTCCATGACCCATGCCATCTGACTCGTCACGCTTCAAGGCACATCATGGACTACGCCCTTGAGATTCTGAGCCTGATTCCTGGAGTCCGGGTGAGTGCGTCTGCCCTCCATGATTCCTGTTGTGGTGGGGGTGGTATGGTCTCTTACCACTCAAGTGAGGTGGCAAACGCTGTCGTGTCGGAGAATCTGGTGGCTATCGATGCCACAGGTGCTGAGAGACTGGTGACACCCTGCCCGTTGTGCACGGCTCAGATTGAGAGCAATCTGTTCAAGGCCGGAAGTTCTGTAGAAGTGGACGACTTGATCGTGTTCATTGCTCAGATGTTGCCAAAGGAGTAGTGTCAGATGTTAGATGCACGGACGAAGAAGAAAGCATTCTCTCACTTGGTGGAGATAGTAGGAGAAGAACATGTACAAGAACAGGAGACTGACCTGATACTGAATGCTCACGACGCGTGGCCCCTCTCTGCGGCGAAGATTCGCGCCGGAGAACTCCTGCCTAGAGCAGACCTGCTTGTGTTTCCCAAGACCACCGAGGAGGTGTCTAAGATACTGGTCGTGGCCAACGACTTGGCGATACCCATTGTCCCAGTGGGCGGTGGGGCTGGCTCTTGCGGGGGAACTGTGCCAATCTACGGTGGGATTCAACTTGACCTGAAGCGGATGACACGGATATATCCGATAGACCATGAGTCGATGACAGTGAGGGTTCAGGCAGGCGTCGTAGGAATCGACCTCGAAGAGTATCTGAACAGACAGGGCTACATCTCCGGACACACTCCCACGTCTCTGAGGGCATCGTGTGTGGGTGGTTTCCTCGCCACGCGCTCCGGAGGGTCCATGTCGTCCCTGTACGGCAAGATAGAGGACCTCACGCTGGGCCTTCAGGTAGTTCTTCCTGACGGCAGTATCGTGGACACGAAAGCCGTTCCGAGGCACTCCGTTGGTCCTGACCTGAAGCAGCTCTTCATCGGCTCTGAGGGCACTCTGGGTGTGATTACGGAGGCCACACTGCGCGTGTTCCCAACCCCTGAGGAAAGGCGTTTCCGAAGTTACACCTTCCCTGATGTCACTAGCGGTCTGAAGGCAATCCGTCTAGTTTTCAGGGCCGGGATCAACCCATCGATTGCCAGGCTCTATGATCCTGAAGACGCCGCCATGAGCTTCTCGATGCACTTCGAGTTCGATGAGGGGCACTGCATACTTCTGCTTGCCTTCGATGGTGACCATGAGAAGGTATCCTGGGAAGAGAATAGGAGTCATCAGATATGCACGGAATGCGGCGGTATTGATCAAGGCCCCGGGCCTTCGAAGAGATGGTGGAATCACAGATATGACATGTACTATCCTACCCGGTTGACTACGAGTGGCTATGCCATCGGTGACACCATTGACATCGTTGCGACCTACGACAGACTTGAGCAGGTCTATCGGTCCATGAAGGAGGCGATGGAGCAGTACGCCTCTGTTGTCATGTCTCACTTCTCACATATGTACCAGAACGGGGGAAGTGTATACATGATATTCTTCATGGCCGAGAGTGATGCAGAATCATCCTGGGCCACATACAAAAAGATTTGGGATGTTGCCATCGAGGCGTGTCTTCGAGAGGGCGGGACCATGAGCCACCAACATGGGGTGGGCCTAAGCAGAAGCACCTTCACAGAGAGTGAACTTGGGTCTGCGTTCAGAGTCTTGGTAGATATGAAGAAAGCTCTCGATCCCAAGGGAATAATGAATCCCGGAAAACTAGGTCTGGGGGTACGTGAATGATTGCTAAGGATTTTGCCGATCAGTTGCGTATGTGTGCATCCTGCCCCAAGATGTGCCGACATGTGTGTCCCACATATTTCGCATGGCGGTCTGACTCTCCCACTCCTCACGGACGCGCGCTCCTCATACACTATGAACTCGTAGGGACTAGGTGCCTTGATGAGCGAGGTATCGAGGTTCTCTACCAGTGTCTGGAATGTAGCCAGTGTCTGACCTGGTGCAAGCCGGAGGTGGATATCGCAGAGATTGTTGAAACGAGGAGGCGGGAGATTGTCAAGCAGAGCATGCGCCCGAGTGCTCTTGATGATATGGCCAAGGTTGTCGAGACCCATCACAATCCCTATGGGGAGCCCCATGACACACGCAATAACTGGCTCAACCCGACAAGGGCGGACGGGCAAAGACTGTTCTATTTCACTGGGTGTACCGCGGCATACCGGGAGAAAGACATTGCACTTTCTGCACTTCACACCTTGGAGAACGCCGGATTCTCTGTTGTGATATCATCTGAGGAGTATTGCTGCGGCTCTCCTCTCATCCGAACTGGCGATGAAGAAGCTGGCCTAAGACTGGCTCAACACAATGCCGACATGATCAATTCCATGGATTGTGACGAGGTAGTTGTCACCTGTCCTGGGTGCCTGCGTGTCCTGTCCACTGACTACCCCAAGTACGGAATAGAGTTGAACAAACCGGTTCGACACATCAGTGAGATTCTGGCTGAGAACTTGCACAATCTCGGGACAACAGACTTCGACGGCGGAATCACGTATCACGACCCTTGCCACCTCGGGAGGCATTCGGGAATCTACGACCAACCACGTTCAGTGATTGAACATGTCTCACGAGGCAAGTTAGTTGAGATGGAGCGAAGCCGTGAGAACGCGATGTGCTGTGGTAATGGTGCTGGGCTGCGGACCCTCTTCCCTGAGCACGCAAGGAAGATTGGCTCTGAACGTGTTGAACAGGCCAAGCGGACAGGAGCAAAGTATCTTGTGACCGCATGCCCGTTCTGCAAGAACATGCTGGCGTCACAATCTGACGACGAGATGGAAGTAATGGACCTGACCGAGTTCATTGAGAAGAGCCGCGATGTGAAGAGTGATTAGGAAACGAGTGTGTGGGTTCTTGAGATGGACGCTGAAGAGATACTCCGACTGAAGGTGCGCCTCCTCACTGAGGGTGCCACTCTCCCTCAAGGCGAGTGGTCTGGTCGCCGCGGCGGAGCCGGCCCTGTTGGAGGCCGCTATTTTGTCCTCCCAAACGGACGTCCGTGTGGAATCCCGATTCGCATGGGCGAGAACGCCGAACGGTACAACTCTGCACCCCTTGTTCCGACCGATGAACCTGGTGTCTGGCTATATGATGGCAATATTCGCCTGAGAGAGGTTCCAAGGCCGAAGTTCTATGATCTGAAGACCGGAGACGGTACGCCGTATCACAAGATTGCGTTGCTCCACGGTGATGGCACGGTGGCAACGACTGTGTATCAAGCCTGTAGATACTGGTTTCATGGCACACAGTGCAAGTTTTGCACTATTCCCCTGTCATATCGGACCGGCGACTCTGTGCTCGAGAAGGTGCCAGCGCAGATTGCGGAGGTCGTGCTTGCGGCTGAGGAGGAAGGTGTCGCCAAGGATGTCCTTCTGACCACTGGTACTCCTGAATCGGATGATATGGGCATAGAGCGTCTCGTGTCTATCATTGAGGCCATACGTGAGGTGAGCGAGATTCCCATTGGCGTTCAATTCGAGCCTCCGGTGGACCGACACATGATCAAGCTGATTGCGGATGCTGGTGCCAATGCTGTTGGGATGCATATCGAGAGTGCAGATGAGGCAGTCCGAGAGAAGATGTGTCCCGGTAAGTACGAATACGGTCCGTTGGACCTGTACACACGCAGCTGGCAGTATGCCCTCGATTTCTTCGATAGAGGAAATGTCAGCACCTTCATCCTTCACGGTCTGGGTGAGGACATTGCCACGACCCTGTCGCTGGTTGACGAGCTTGCTCAGGTTGGTGTCTTGCCCGTGGTCGCACCTGTCAGACCGGCACCCGGTAGTCAACTTGAGGATTTTACTCCCACTTACATGAGGTCTGTGGAAGATTCTGTTGAGTTCTACAAGAAGGTGGGAGCGATTCTCTTCGCCAACGGGCTGAACCCTTCAGAGACCCTCGCTGGTTGTCACAAGTGTGGTGGTTGCACGGCAGACCAAGAGGCGTACGATTGGGCATCCAGTCAGTGACAGAGACCCTAGAAGTTATAGCCCGTTTCGCAAGAGTGTAGGATGCAATGTCAGACCTTCCACCTGAAGAAATCCGAATCATAGAGTTCGGCGAGGAAGATGCGGAGGAGATCTCTGAGCTCTTCAGACAAGTCTGGCCTCTTGCGAAGGAGTACCCGGAGCACTGGCGTAAGAAACGCATGTACACGCCCGAGCAAATCATCGCCGAGATGCGAGAGGGCTACCACTACTTTGGCAGTCGTCTGGGAGGAAAGATTGTAGGTCTCTACAAGGCCATCATCACTGACAAGGGGTTATACGGAGAGCATCAGACAGTGCGCCCGGAATGCAGAACGACCGGTCTGGCCTCGGCGATGTACATGCAGTTTGCTGAGTACGGCAGAGCCCACGACTGCAAGCGCAACTACTGCAACATTCTGGTTGGTCAAAAGGCCAGTGAACACTTGATGGAGAAGTTCGGTTTTCGGCCATGGGGTGAACCCTACGAGCAGGCCGAAGGGATGCTAGTTCAGATGTATGAACGCCCGCTTGATGAAGAGGAGTGACTCTCTCCGGGCATCCGATTGTAGGAAACCGGCCGTCGCAGACATCTGTCTCTGCACAACCAGATCTGTTCATACCGACATGTTTCATCTGAGCTGGGACTTGGATGGAGTACATTCATGTAGGCCTAGGACAGCACCTTCTGTGTATGGGATCTACATGAGACCGGAATCATCGAGCCACCAAGAGTCTGGAGACCCTCGAGAACAAGCACTTCAAGCACTGATCACGTATGAACAGGCCAGAGCATCGATGCGGTCTGTTCTGCGGGACATGCAGATGGCGTCAGACTCGGACGTGCGCATGCACGAGACCCTAGCCCTTGAGGCAATCACGCACCTCAACACCATAGACTTCCTGTTGATCAGGACTCTTGGCCGCGGTGTTCTTGACTCTCTAAGCAGCCGGGACCGGAATCTCTGTCGTCTTGCCCTGTATGAGGCCCGTTGGTGCGAGAAGGATCCGTCTGAACTCAATATGCTCTATCCTTCTCTGAAGTCTGATCTCCTTGATGCAGTGAGTCGATCAGCTCGAGTCAATCTCCCGTCGGTCTTGTCGGAGATGCCACTGGTCGCGGAGTACAGTCTGAAGTACTCGCACCCGAGCTTTGTGGTTGAAACGCTCTTGGACAACCTCCCTCCCCCTGAAGTGAAGGCACTCTTGGATAAGAACAACCAACCTCGACCCTACTACTTGCGCGCTAATAGGCTCAGAGAGGGGTGGGAAGACATCATCTCCGAACTGGAGGGGTTGGACGTCGTGTTGGCCCCTGATCCGGACGTGACAGGTCTCTTCATGGTCAAGGATGGGATTGAGCACTTGATATCTTCAGAGTTCTTTGAGGATGGCCGAGTAATCATCCAGGACAAGTCCAGTCTGATCGCAGTGTCCGCAATGAATCTTGAAGATGGAGCGTGTGTCTGGGACGCCTGTTCTGCCCCTGGAATGAAGACAGAGCTCATTGTCGAAGCCGTCGGCAGTTCTGGTCGCGTCGTTGCCACAGAATACTCCAAGTCTCGATTGGATGATGCTCGAAACCTGTCGATACGACTCGGTGTCAGGAATGTGCAGTGGATTCTTGGAGATGCCACAAAGCCTCCAGTACGTAATGCTGACAAGATACTCATCGATGCCCCGTGCTCGTCCACCGGAATTCTTGCAGCATACCCCTCTTTCAAGTGGCGTCTGAACAAGGACACACTATTTGCGCTCATGGCGATTCAGAACAAGATTCTCGATGGAATCATCACAACCTACGCTGACAGGCCTGGGACCGAAATAGTCTACGCGACCTGCTCAATTCTGCCACACGAGGGCGAGTCTCAAATCGACTCTGTTCTCTCACATCACAACGTGGATCTACTCGATCCGGTGGAGCCGGCAAGTCCCGGCTATTCGGGATTCGGTTGTTCAGATCGCGTCACGCGTCTGTTTCCACATAGGCACAATAGCAGTGGATTCTTCATTGCCCGACTTAGGATTGGGCCGTGATTCTGCGTTCGACAGACTCCATTACTCTCCGTGCGAACTCGCGGTCATCCTTGAACGACCAAGGTATCTTAAGGAATAGTTTGTGTGCAGTGACCAGAAGGTTGCTGTCGCGACTGACAAGAATCCTAAAGATGAGTTTGGTCCATTCGAAGCAGGGATGCTCATTGAAGGTCTGTGTGTGCTCGGGTTTTGACGCGACTTCCGCAAGATATGCCATTCCCTCCTTCGGTCGACCAAGCATGAGGTCAGACAGGGCTCCCATGCAAGTCAACACCACTGAGTTCTTAATCATTCCGGAGTCGATGTAGGACTGTGCTCCTGCCTTGTACTCCTCACCCTTCTTCTCGTACAACGACCTGCCATGGCTGATGATGAGATCCTTCATCTCATCCTTCTTCTCTACCTTCTTCAGAGAAATCCCACCTAACACGGCCGCCTTCAGCTCTGCCTGCATGTCTGTCATGGGTGTACTCTCAGTGATCCTACGCACCCGCTCGATGATCGACTGTCCAGCCTTCATAAGACTGTGTTTGACCATCGGGTCTGTGAGGGTTGGGTCTTTCCGTTCAAGACCGTTCTCGAAGACGTTTCTGGCTGATCTGAAGAAGTCGTATGCGCGTTCTGTGAGGTCATTCTTGATGGCGAACTCGATGGCTCTTACATACGCATGGATCGCGTTGTCGGTCTCTCCCAAGTTCTCGAACTGTGTGGCTGCCTCCACGAGCCATGGGAATGCATCAGTGCTGTTGTTGGATAGGGCATCTTGTCCCCGTGAGAGCGAACTGTATGCGTCAACGCAGATTGTAGATAAGTCCGAGTCGATGCACTTGTCGCTCACTTCGGCCTTATTCAGAGTCTGTCCTCGCAGTCTGCAGTAGTGTCTGTCGCCATCCAACTTGTAGAACCTGCAACTTCCTGATGCCGCCATGTCTGTTCAAACCATCCATCTGTGTAGTTTCTCTCTCATGAGCGTTAAAAAACCAACTCTCGGTATATCGTTATCTTTAACTGGTCTTGGAAAGCGGTGAGAAGCGGGGTTCTTACGTTGACAGATGACGATACAGAGTTGGCCATGATTCGTCGGAAGAAGATGGCACAGATCTACGCCCGTGAGAAGCAGGCACAACAGCAACGTGAGCGTCAGCAGAAGGTAGGAGCCGAACGAGAGAAGTTGCTCAGGAAGTTCCTTGCTCCTAATGCGCTGGCCTATTTCGAGAACCTCAAGAAGAAGGAGCCTGCGATTGCCAAACGGATCGAAGACGTTGTCCTGTCGCTTATCGTCTATAGAGGGATTCGTGAGGTCTTCTCGCAGGTGGACTTGATGTACATCGAGAGGCAGATCAAGGGTGAGGGTCCCAAGATCCGTGTTCAGCGAGATGGTGAGATATCAGACTTCGGCGAGTATGTTCGCCAGGCCATACGTGAGAACAACGGTGAGGATCAGCCCAAGGCTTGAGCTCTCGCTCTCCACTCTCTGACGGTGTAATGTAACTCTTCAACATTCTGAGACTGCTTCCTCCAAGCATCCGCTGTCTTCCGCATCTGGAACATCAGCGCCCCGCTTCTGGCCAGCTTCTGTTCAAGGATTTCAACTACCGTCTCTATTGCGTTGGCTAGGGTCGTATTGTCGTCAGTCTTTCCTACGAACTCCTCGAGTCGCGCGAAGACATCGAGTGGTTCGAGCTTTGCCCACTCTTCCTTCGGAACTGCTGTCTCCCTGTACTTCCTGGCGGGAATTATTGTGCTCCCATCCTGAATCTCCACTTCACCAGCCGCTTGAAGAGCATCGACTATCTGGTTGACTCTTGAAACATCCATCAGGAAGGTCGAGGCAATCTCATCAACTCGCGCTGTTTTTTGGCTCAAGACAAGATTGAGTATTCTGAACTTGGGGTCTCCAATCTCAAGTAGGATTTGTCGCAAGGACTCGACACTTCCCTCTTCTCCATTGACCACAGAGTTGGCAGCCGCAGAGAATTTTTTGAGGTCCTCCCTCAGACGCTCAATAGTCATCTGGGCTAACTCAAGCTCTCCCTTCACAGACTCATCTGGTTCGGATTGACGCTTTCCCATCTGCTGTGACTGCTGTGCCCTTATCTCCTGCATCTCACGTCCCATCGAGTCTAGGGCTCCTTTTGCCCTCGACAACTCTGATGTCAGTAGTTGGATCTCATTGTTCCTCTCCTCAAGAGCTGTTTCCAGTTCAGAGATCCGCTCTGTGAACTGAGCGCAGCGACGCTGTGAGCCACTCAACTGTGCCTGAAGAGCCTCTACTCGCTGGTTGAGCGAGACTATCTGCATGGTCTTGTCTCGCAATCGGTCGTTGACATCGTCTGACATGGTGGTCCACTCTCGCACCCATAGGACGACAATTAAAGGAGTCTCGTCTAAACTAGGACTTCAGAGGAGACCACCCGTTTGCGTCTGTTTGACTCGCACACACATATCGACATGCGTCACTTCAAGAATGACCGAGAACAGGTCCTTGCGAGAGCAAGAGACCAGGGTCTCATCGGCATCGTGAATTCATCTATTGGGGCGGGTTCCTTCAGACGAACCCTCGGTATGGTCAAGAAGCACAGGGGATTTGTTCACCACTCGGCTGGATGTTCTGTGTCCCAACTCACGCCCGATGAGGCAAGGAAAATCATCTCCCTCTCTTGTAAGTATGCTGATGAACTGGTCGCAGTGGGTGAGGTCGGGCTCGACTACCACTGGGTCAAAGACCCTGCAGGTCGGAAGTCTCAGGAGCCTCTTTTCATTCAATTTGTCGAACTTGCGGAGGAACTTGGCCTTCCGATTGTGATTCATTCACGGAAGTCCGAGGCTGAGGCGTGTACCATTCTGGAGAAACACTTCAACGGAGACGTCCTCATGCACTGTTTTGACGGTCCCCCTGATGTTGCTGGGAGAGTTGCTGACAATGGATGGTCAATAACACTTCCCGCCAACTTCGGCGAGTACCGGAATCGTGTCAGTGCGGCAAAGACTCTCCCTCTGGAGCAGATACTCTTGGAAACCGACGGTCCATATCTCTCGCCCACTCCTGAGCGAAATGAGCCCGCCAACGTACGTTTCGGTTGTGAAACCCTGAGCTCTCTGCTGGGTGTTTCAGTTGAAGATGTGGCCGAAACAACAACCAGTAACGCCCTTCGCTTCTACAGGTTGTGACCGATATTAACAAATGGGCCAAGTGAGTATCATACGTATGCACGATGTTTACTTCATGAATCTTGAAGAGAAGACCCTCAAATCACCGGTGGCCATCTGTGGGCTTCCCGGCATTGCCAATGTGGGTAGGGTCACAGCCCGTACGCTGGTTGAAGTCCTGGATGCCAGACATGTGATGGACTTCTACAGCACAGACTTCCCTCCTCGAGTCATAGTCAGAAAGGGTATCGCACGGATTCCGAAGTCAACCATGCATCTCTACGAGTCTGCGCCTGACGAGCCTCACGACATCCTGATCATCACTGGTGATTTCCAGCCCGCCACTGGTCCTGGTGTCTACGACTATGCTGAGTATGTCGCCGGTTTCCTGTCCACAGCTGGAGTGCGTCAGTTGTTCTCTGTCGCGGCGTATGAGCAGAACTATCAAGACTTCTTTGGCCACTTCCCATCTCCCCCGAGAATCTACGTATCAGCCAGTTCGGAACAGCTCTTATCGATGCTGACGGAGATTCCCAACTCGACAGTCACTGAAGAGGGATTCATCGTGGGTGCCAATGGTGTTGTGCCATCATGGGCATCAACACGGTATGACATTGAGAGCGCCACACTCTTGGGTGAAACACTTGGTATCATCAAGTCCGACTATCGCGCGGCGAAGAGGGTGCTTGAGAGTGTGGCTCTCCTCACAGGTCTGAAAGCCCGGTTTGATATCATCAATGCTGAGGTGGACAAGGTGGTCGAGTTCATCGAGTGGGCCATGAATGAGATGACCAGCAAACAGAGTGATACCTCGACGCAAGAGAATCCATCTGACTCCTATATCGGCTGAGTCATTCGACCAACTCTGGATGCAGGATATCAGTTATCCATGCCTGGCTATCCAGGTTGATGTAGAAGTAATGGTCTTCATGCTTGACCTTCACCGTATGCGGGAATCTCTTTGCCTTCTTGATCACATCAGGAGGGACAATGAGCACTGTCTTCTTCTTGCATATTGGACACTTGGCATATCTCTCGAACATGATTGAGGACTCTCCTTCCCCCTCGACTACCCAATCTTGGATCCATGACTGACGATCAGAGTCGTGTTGTGGGGGTCTGGTTCCTGAAGTGCGTCAGTGAACTTCTTCGTTATCACAGATGGGTCCTCATCTGCGAGACTCTGTGAATCGGTGGCAACAATTCTGAGGTTTTCGTACACTCCTGCCTCGGCGAGGATCCTGTAGGTGGACTCTCCGTCCTGCACCCTCAAGATGAGGAACTTGTCGATGTCCTTGAACTCGTCTTTTGGTCCTCTGAGTTTGCCTTGCCTCTTTTCGATCCTGCGGTCGCTTATCACTCTGTCCAACAAGTACGCCCGGATGATCTGGTTCCCGACCTTACGTCTGATGTCTATGAACTCCTCTACACTGTCATCATCATTGACTATTTTCCATGTGGCATTAGGAGTCATATGCACCAATAGTGGTTTTGCAGCTTCGAATATAGAGCTTGTCTGCGCGTATGGTGTCCCAAAGTGGGTTTTTGATTGTGCAGAATATCTTTATTTGCTGGCTTCCCATTGAACGCTAGAGGAACAGGACGGAGATTTGAATGCTACAGACAGTCGATATGGTCATCCGAGAAGTTCACGCCGGGTTATGGTTCCTAGTAGTGGGTTACTACTTCTTCATCTTCATCTTCCTGCTCTTCTTTAGATATAGAAAGAGTGGGAATCCTTTCCAGCTTGCAATGGCGCTCTTCTTCCTTCTCCTTGCAGTAGGTAGATGCTTCTACTTTGTTGGGGACTTCTATGCCGACCCGCGAAGTGTGTCATCATTCATCTCTCCCTATAATGTCCCCCTGCTCGGTGACTCTCCGTTCTGGTTGATGGCAGGGGCATTCTTCCAATGGATGGCACTGGCAGTCCTCTCGGCTACAGCAGGCTTCATGATCTTCGGAAAGAGGTGGGTTGAGATTCTCTTTGCAGTTCCCGCTGTGGGGATTGGTGTTCTCCTCGGGTTTGTTGCTCTTGACAGCATGGTCCGACTATTACTCGCTGCTGTCGCCGGCGGAATCTATGCACTGTTCATTCCCCTATTGTTCTGGTATCTGGCATGGCAATCTGGAGGCAACTTGAGACGGTCAAATCTGTTACTGGGACTGGGATTCTTTATCCTATTTGCAGGAAGAGTGGTTCACTCGGTCCGCTATGACTTGGCCACGTATGTATTCGGATCCGTGACGGTTCCTGGCATTCTTGCCCCGGGTCTAATCGTGATTGGTCTGATACTGATAGCCACTGGATCAGAATGGGGTCAATCTTCCTGAGAATGAGCATGTACAATCCTTCAACATAGAAGGTGCATGGTGTGGTTTCGGCTGTCTAGGATGGTTCTTCCCAAACGAGAACCTTCATGTCTTCCAGAGTGTGGATTGACTTCTGAACATCCTTCTCGTGCATACCGAGTTGGTCTGCGATGTCCCTGAGTGTCAGTTTCCCGTTGCACATCTTAGCCACGTCATAGACCTCCTGGCTCATCTGTCCCAATCTGACACTCATCGGAGACACTTTGCCCTTGAGCACTGGGACCACAATCTTGGTCTCAGATGCGTGACCATTCTTTGTTATCTCATCGAGTTTCGAGTAGAATGCCTCAAACGGCTCCAGGTTGCCATCCCATGTGGCAAGCATCTTTCCGTAGTCATCGATGAATGAGTTGTTGACTTCGCTGAGGATGGCCATGGCTGCGTTTCCATCATCCACTTTGTCCACAGTGGCCGCCACAATGACGTTCTCCTTGAGTGAGAGACAGATGTCAAACGCTCCGAAGTCGATGACATGAACGCGATTGCCGTCACTCAGCTCTCTTCCGAACTGAATGAGAGCAGTGAGGAATCCGCTGATTAGGTTTGGATCCATGTCTGCTTCGCCGTACTTGCGATCCAGCACACAAAGACCGCTATCCGCAACGAGAATGTATACCGCTTGAATCATAGGAGGTCTCTCACCGTCGCTGGTTTTCTTGCCCAACACTGTGCATGTGTGTATATAGAACTTCGTGTGGCCTCCCCTTAGAGAGGTATGGTTTATGTATCCAGTGCTACAATCACTAGAACTGGGTGGCAAGACTGGACACAGCCAAGGACGCACGGATTCTCGTCTTAGAGGATGGTCTCAGACGGTTGGCCGAGATGGTGGGCAATAGGAAGTTCAAGTTCCATGTGGAGTACAGCAAGTTGAGCGAGATTCTTCAGGAGACTGGGAGCCTTATCTATGAGGTCAAGTACTCATATATCTCCTCCAAGGACGTGGCTGAACTTCCCGCAACGAAGAAGATCGTAGATGGTGTTTCTCAGTTCAGTAAACTCGTGAACCATGCAGTCAAGGCGACAGGCTTCAAGCCGACCACGACGAAAGAGGTCTTCACCCTGGCAGAGGCATCCTATGTCTTCAGAATAGCCGAGAGTTTTGAGACTCGCATGAAAGAGTCCCCTGATGATCCCGCCTATGCAGTTGACATTCTTGCAGTAGAGGTGAGCCAAGCACAACCTGTTCCTGAGTCAAAGAATCTCACTGAGTGTCGGTGCACTGATGGGTCGCGAATCTGGAGAATCCTGACCAACATCTCTGGGGTTAAACCAAAGACAAAGCTTGCCTGCGCAGTGTTGCCTCCGGCTGAGATGATGGGCATTGTAAGCGAAGCCATGTTCTTGGGCGGCGACCCACTCCCTGATGACACACCTCTTGGAACATTGCATGATCCTCCCCCTGCTGCTCTGAGTCAGGCCCGTGCCCAAGTGCTTCAGGTCATCAAGAGGATGATGTAGATGGATTTGAAGGAGATTCAAGCCCTTCTGGCTCGGTTCGACAAAGAGCGTGGGTGGGACAGGTTTCCAGCCTCTCTTGTATTCACGCACCTCATCGAGGAACTCGGAGAGGTATCCCGGCATATCACCGTAGAAGAGGGGTACAAGGTGATTGGTATTGGACATGATGCACCTAATCCAGAGGAATTGTCGCGCGAGTTTGCGCAGGTCTTCGCTCTATTCATACAAATAGTGAATCACTTCAATATCGACTTGGAGTCCAGCATCCTCTCAGAGCTAGAGGTAATGAAGAACCGGTTCCCTGCCAAGGAATGGAAGGAGCACATGGACAGCCACGGGCACTAACCTATCTTGCGAGTTGCATCAAGTGCCTTCTTGGCCATGTCTTCAAGGTCCTTGGTGGCCGCAAGGAGCCCTAGGGCCTTGTTTCTCACCTGAGTGATATTCTTCTCCTTGGCCCATTGTGCAAGTCCTGTAACGAGAGGTCCAAGGGCTGTACGGGCCGCCTCGACTGTCCCTACTGCCTTACCCAAGAGCTCAATGCTATTCTTCTTCTCTTTGCCCGCCTCAGCGACGCGCAACCACACCAGTGCGTGGATCATGTAGAGGGCATCAAGCATTAGTGTTGGCGATTTGGGATTGTCTTGCACCTTTTTGAGGAGTCTTTCTTGACGGTCCTCGAAGACATCCTTGAAGTAACTGAACGCCTTCTTGTCGTTTCCCTTGTCAAGTTCTATGATACCTTTCTGGAGTTTCTCATCGCTTTCTGACATTGCTGTAGCACCCCTACTTTGTTTTCCGACTGATGTTGAAGGTTGATGTTCTTCTGTGGTCTTGGCTATTATGACTTTCTACGTCATGCCCTTAAATGCGTGTATTTCGTTATTTGGTTCCTGACGCAGTTTCATGGTTCCTAGCACCCATGCCGTCCTATGTGAATCGGCGCTTGATGTCATCACTCTGCAGATAGAGCACTATCAACGATGAGAGCACAACGCCGAGGACGTTCGCATTGACCACGGCCCACAGATGTGCCCACGATTGAGGAGTCAAGAAACCCCAGGCGATGAAGAGTAGGAAGAAGCCATAAACGACCATCGGAATCACAAGGATCCATCCAGTGATGGGAATGATTATCAGTAGTGCTCCGGGCATCATGAGAACGAGTGCCTGAAGGGCCTAGATGAGGACCAAGATGAGTACTTCAAGTGGGAGTTCGTATCTTGCCATATCCATCATCTCCTCCGTTGTTCTCTTCTGTTGTGCGGTGAGGCTCAGGGGGTCCACGGGGGGCCATGGACCCGTCAAGGCCTACTTGAGATTGTGTTTCTCGACAAAGTCCTTCAGGATATCTTCAAGGTTTGGTCTTCCAATCTCCTGAAGGTCATATCTGACACGCACGCTCGGTTTCTTGATGTTAATCACATTCTTCAGATCGATGGGAGTTCCTATGACGATGGCATCAACATCTGACTTGTTGATGGTTTCTTCAAGTTCAGCCATCTGTTTCTTCCCATATCCCATGGCGGGAAGCACATCTTCAAGATGCGTGTACTTCTCGAAGGTTGCCTTGATACTGCCCACTGCAAAGGGCCTCGGGTCGACAATGATCGCGCCCGCCTTCCTTGCAGCTATGTAACCAGCCCCATAGGGCATCTCTCCGTGAGTCACTGTCGGTCCATCCTCAACGACAATCACCCTCTTCCCCTTGATTGTTTCCATGTTCTCAATTGTCAGTGGGGACGCAGCGTCTATGATTGTAGCGTCCGGGTTCACCATCATGATGTTCTCGCGGACTTCCTCAATATCCTCATAGTCCGCAGTTTCAACCTTGTTGATGATCACAACGTCTGCCATCCTGACGTTGGTCTCACCCGGATAGTACATAATCTCGTGGCCTGGTCTGTGGGGGTCTGCAATGACGATTAGCAGGTCCGGTTCGTAGAAGGGGAAATCGTTGTTACCACCGTCCCAAGTAATCACATCGGCCTCTTGTTCCGCCTGCTCGAGTATCTTGCCATAGTCAACACCAGCGTAGAGGATCACACCCATATTGATCATGGGTTCGTACTCCTCGCGCTCCTCTATGGTGCACCGGTACTTGTCCATGTCCTCAAGAGTTTCATACCTCTGGGCAATCTGTGATGTGAGGTCGGGGTCATAGGGCATCGGGTGTCGAATGTTGACAGGCTTGAGACCCATGTCGACAAGGATCTGATTCACTCTCCTTGAGGTCTGGCTCTTGCCGCATCCTGTCCTCACTGCACACACGGCGATAACAGGCTTCTTGCTCTTGATCATAGTGGTCTTGGGCCCCATCAGTCGCATGTCGGGCCCCAGCTTGTTGACCCAAGCTATCTTGTGGCCAACCACTTCATAGGGGAGGTCGGAGTATGCAAGTATGCACTGCTCGACATCATACTTTTCAATCAGCTCAGGGAGCATCTCCTCCGGATAGATCTTGATTCCGTCAGGGTACAGGGGTCCTGACAGTTCCGGTGGATAGATTCTGTCACCAATCCCTGGAATCTGCTCTGCCGTGAAGGCCACCACTTCATAGTCTTCATTGTCACGAAAGAACTCGTTGAAGTTGTGAAAATCTCGCCCGGCAGCGCCCATAATTATGACTTTCTTCTTGCTGCTCATGGTTTTCTCCACTCCCATCTGGGTGTGTTGATGGTGAGTTGGGTGATGGTCCTAGTTATCAAATTGCTGGTGTAGTCAATGGTCTGTATGTGGCACTCTCCCTCGCGAGCGGTGCATCCAACTTGTATGATCTCGGATACTCCTGCTGACGCCCACTGCCGGAGTCCTTCTGACGATTTTGCGAAAAATGGAATAACTTTACGAGTAATATTATATCCGATTTATCGACACAATACAAACACATTAATACGGGATGCCATTCCTGAGATGGAAGTCCGCTTATTCGAGCACTTCCGCTTGAATGGGATGCATAGTGGGGTGCATAGGTGAAGCTTGTCGATCTCGCCCGGGAGGCAGTGAGGATACTTGAGGACGCTGGAGAAGAGGGCATACGGAGTGATATCCTTGCCAGCCAGCTTGATACTCCAAAGCGTCGCGTCTATGATGTTGTAGCAGTGCTTAAGGCTCTGGACCATGTCACAACAATACGAAAGTTCGATGGCACGACAGTGACATGGATTGATCGGTCCAAAGACTTTGTACCCAAAGCCGTCCATGATGAGCTACGCCTTCGATTCACCGAGGAGAATGATGAGCGCAAGAGGCTTCAGGTCCAAGTGGCCGAACTGAAGGAGCAATTACGGATTGCCCGCACGAAGCTTCGACGTGATGTCAAGACAGTAGAGAAGGCGGAGAAGACGGAGTTTGACACCACCCAACTCCGCATCAGGGCATTGTCTGGCAATGGGATTCGGAAGGTGGAGCATTCCGGTGTGGAAGTCCTCATCCAGACCCACGAGGCTGGCATAGTGGTAGATCCGACTGAGGTCGATGAAGATCCCAATGACAAGCTCTTGAAGGCATTGCAACAGCCCTAGGTGATAGCGTCACTCATCTGCACGACGTATCGAGACTCTACCACCACGTTTCACTGATACCAAGGCATCCAGAATACTGTCATCTGAAGTCACTCTCCCTAGGACATTGACCCTGCTGAACGGATGAGTGTCCTTCAGGTATATGCAGAGAGAGTCCCCGAGGGGCATGTATGCGATGTCGCCTCTCTTCACGTCTGATGTGGGCTTTGCATTTCCCCTTGAGATGTCGAGAGTGATCTTCATCTCCCCATCAAGATACGCAGCTCTCGCCTCGATGGGGAGTCGAGCAGTGATGTCCTCAACAATGAGTGGCCCATGAATCCGGTTGATGGTCCCCTGAAGGACAACGTCCCCTTCAAAGGCGAACTCCAGACGTATGTCAGTGTCACTGAGATCGACCATGGCGTGCTCTTGCATGACTTCCCTAAAATGTCCTGCGTTGTTGCTGGTCTGATGTCCGTCAGCAAATGCTTAATTGCTCCGGCGAGTTGCTGGTCTTGGAGAGGATACACCTGCCATCCACCAAACTTGATGTGGCATTCATTGTGGACACTACAGGGTCAATGAAGGATGACATCCGAGCAGTGAAGGACAGTCTCTTTGACATCGTTGACCATATCACGAAACGCACTAGAAACCTCGAGATTCGTTTTGGCGTAGTATCCTATCGGGACCACCCTCCCCAGGACCGCACATACGTGACACGAGTGGCAGACTTTGATAGCAGGGTCAAGCGAGTGCACAAACTCATCTCATCTCTGAAACCCTCAGAGGGCGGTGATACACCAGAGGCCGTGGCTGATGGACTGCATGACGCTCGTGAGAAACTGTCTTGGGAGATGGATGCCTACAAGGTGGTCCTCCTCGTGGGAGACGCCCCTCCTCACGGGAGGGACTACAACACTCTGAGTGATGACTACTTTCCGGACGGGTGCCCTGCAGGTCACGACCCTGTGAATGAAGTCCAGGAGTTTCGAAGGGAGTTTGGGAGTACTGTCTTCATCTTTGTCTGCGGATGCAACCCTCTTGTCGAAACCTCCTTCAGAAAGATTGCCAGCTCCGTTGACGGGGGGCAGTACTACTCTCTGCTTGAGGCGAGAGAGCTGCCAGAGGCCATACTAAGAATTCTGGAGAACGTCGGAGACCTCATCCAAGGGGATAGAAAGGTCCTCGCTTTCTACGAGGCCAACGACGGTTCATTCGATATGGCCGAGGCCGCCTCTACTCTGGGGATGGAGCTAAGAGAACTCAAGACCTCTCTATCGAGGCTGCTAGAACTTGGGCGCATTGCCAGATGGCCAAAGGGTCGCCCTCTCAGTCCGGCATCAATGGGTCTGGAGGTTGAACTCGGTCGAGTGCCCAACAACATCGTTGCAGGCAAGGCATTCAACTACTCGATCCGGGTCAAGAACCCAAGTCAGACAGTCGTTGCCATCCGCGTTATTGCATCCCTAGTCACTGATGAAGGAGTGTCAGAGGTCACAAACGAGCGCCACGACATCGGACCGAAGTCCAACAGTGTTCTTGAACTACAACTGGTCCCAATGACCGAAGCCAAGGGAAAGGCCTCTTTCAGAATCGAGGTTCTGTACGGGTCTAGGTCCATAGCCACCGACATTGTTCAGACACGCATCTACTAGAGGTTGGACTAGATGGATCTTCAGGCACTGAGAGGGAGGAACCAGCGGGGCATCTGCTTTGCTTCTTCTCACGACTCATTGTCACCTGGAGTGTACTCATTGTCACACCTCGCCAACAAGACCCTTGCGGATGTCAGGGTCAGCGAACGTGTGAATTCAGGTACTATAGTGCTAGATTCTCGAGTCTATGACCTGCTCGCCTGTCGTGACACATGCATAGTGTCACTGAGTCCTGTTTCCAGCAATGTACCCATCGTCAAGGAACTAGGAGTACGAATAGAGTCAACAAAGGGTCTCGACAGCACGAAGATAGCAGACGCAATCTCACAGAGAGTTAATGATCTCCGTGATGATTTCGACGGCCTCATCTTGCAGAGTGGGCAAGAGTTGGCTGTGGAACGACTCGCCCTCAGATTCTTCATCACCGATGTCCGGCCCACAGGTCCTTCTCGGGTTGAATGGAGTCATCTTGAGCGACTACTAATAGAAGCCAAACCCGTCGTCAAACCCTGCAATGTCGTCGTCACCATGGAGATAGGTGGTGCAGCTCGAGTCGAGGACGCGGTTCTTGGCTCATCGACAGGCCTCTCCCGGATTGACGTGTTCGTCGCGTCACTGTCGGAGTTCATCAGGAAGTTCGACCAGCTCGGAAACGAGCAGTTGTTCGGTGGATTCGCCTTCTCTGACGAAGTAGTCCAGTTTGAATTCTATGACCCAATGACGGGCGCTCCTCAGGAATATGCCCCTCTGCTCTCGAAGTCTCCAATTGAAGCGTACCTGGAGTGGGTCAAAGGCCTCCTGCCTGACCACGACAGGGCTCCCTCTGACTTGGGCGATGCAATCAGCGACTCAATCGAACTCGCCCAGAGGATGACCAAGGAGAATGGACTACCCTCTGTAGTGATGCTATTCTCCAGTGGGGTTTTCAGCGCAGGTCCCAACCCTGTGAAGTCTGCCAGAAGAGGTCAGGATCAGGAGAATCTGAAACTTGCACTCGTCACTGCAGGTGGCGGATCTCAGCTCGATATACTCTTAGCAGTCGGTGACATTCTTGGGTGCAGACCTGTAGTAGTTTCCAGACCAGAAGACACTGACCGGTTCTTTGATGCGTTCACGCAAGGGACGAAGAGGTTGAATCCATGACAGACATCGCGGGCGGGATTGAGGCCCTGCACAAAAGTGGTGAGATACTCCACTTCATCCTCTCGCGGATTCCAAGAGACTCTCTGTCTGCGGGCTGGATTGAGGAGGGTCTCCTACAGAGCACGATATCTGATGATCTCCAGGCCAAGCACAACCAAGAGCAGGTCATCATCCCCACAGACCGGTTTGTCCGACTGATACATGATAGGGAGATGAATCCCTCCAAAGTCACTGCCATGCTTCTCATCGGTGAGAAAGGCACACACATGCCACGGCTCTGTGTTGTCGTCGGCAACGGGATAAGCAAGAGGGCCAAAGTCCCATGCGTGCTCTCTTTCTGGTCACGGGACTCGATTCCCTCTGAGAATGTTGATTTGGTGTCAGACCTTCTGATGCGGGCCCCTGTACCCGTCGGGCAGGACGAACCAGTTCTTGACTACATCGAGCAACTCAAGGCCGACTTCTTGGAGGGAAAGGTGGTTGGCTTCTCGGCCCTCAAGATTCCCAAGAAGAAGTTCAAGGTTTCTGAGTGGGTGGGGTCGTGCACAAAGGGGTCTGATTTCTGCGTAGCATCCGAAGGTGACCAGCATCAGGTAGTGGCCCTTGCGCGCGTCTTTGGCAGGTGGATGGTAGGCTTGCAGATAATGAAGGCAATGCGACAAGGCACTGCGGCTCTGATCTTCAGTCTGCCGGACCGAACAGAGTTGTGTCTGTGGGACAGTGAGCAGCGTCTGGCAACCGTTGCACTGTTTAAAGCATCAGAAGTCGCCATGATTTCCAGGTCCTACCTCAACCCTCTCTGGACCTCCCTGACAGACCTGCCGGACCACTCCTCATCTCCGAAGGTGGAGGTGCGTCAAGGCGACGTCCGCGGTAAGAAGCGGGTGAAGGACAAGAGTGGCAACCTGGCCGCATTTGAGAAGAGTGTGAGGTCTCTGGAGGCGCGCCTGTCACGGGTTCCTATTGCTGAGTTGGAGGAACGAGTTCGTAATCTCGAAGAGAAGGATCGGCCCACTGTGGGAGATGGGCCGACATCGACACTTCTACTGAAGAGACTGGATGAGACTGCTGAACTTCTTGAGGCTCTCTCTCAGCGATTGAGGAAGCTGGAAGAGAAGCTACAAGACATCGGAGCCACATCGGAGTGAGAATCATGACCGACGAGATGGATTCAATCAAGACTGAACTGAAACGCATTGAAACTGGTGTGAAACGAATTGAAACGCTCTGGAGTCGAGTGGAGGGTCTTGAGCATGTGCAGAGCCTCGATGCCACCTCCAATGCATCATCTGAAGTTCAGGACATCGCATTGAAGATCAAGGCAGTCCGAGAACTTATCGACAAGATTGACATAAAGATTGACGACCTAGAGTCTCGCATCTCAAGTATCGGGTCGCTTCGGTTTAGGACTCGGGATGAGGCCTAGAAGCAGAAGGTATCATCTCTTCTATTGTGTCGATGAGATGACCCTCGAAGGCAAGACCTGCGAATCTGTCGGTCTCAATCACTTCTGCATTCAGCCCTTTGAGTATACGGAGGTCACTCGGAGAGACCTTGCCTCCCATCTTGTACACCTGAAGCTTGTACCTCTCCTGTTCTGCTATGGACCTGAGAACCGGTAGATGATCATCATCATACGTGCCAATCCCCCCTGAGAACATGATGACCAGTGTCGGGCGTTCTGACCCGAAGTCTTCCAGGTACTCGGCAATTGATCTGTAGGCAGTGCTGGTCTCCTCTGCACCTCCTGAGCTCTTTATGGTGTCGAGTATGGAGTAGATCAAAGACACGAGCACCTCCTCGGATGCGAGGTCTTCTCTGAATCTCACATAGTTCTGAACAATGTCACCTCTCTGGATTGTGAACTTGTCAGAGGTCTCGGCAAAGGTAATGAGTCCCAGTCTACCGTCGGACCGATTGTGAAGGATCTGGTTCAGAACGAGGAGGGCACCAAGGGCTGATATCTCAGCTCTTGACGATTTGTCTTCAAGTCTGCTGACGAATTCCTTGACTTCGGGGATTCTCTCCCCGAGGGGCTGGAGGCTTGCCCGCACAGTGCCGGGTGTTGCAAGTTCAACATCTCTCCTCCTCATCTGCTTTCCAGTGGATATGCACAACACGACATCAATCTCGCTGAAGGTCTGTGATAGCCTGAGAATGGTCTCGGCGTCCTGGAGGAGTCCGACATGTCCCGTGTCAAGCCTGGGTGTTGTCTCTGCAATCCTCAGTGTTAGAGTGCTGACCGCCCCTCTTGTTTGAAGTACAGTATCCTTACCAACAAGCATCCCTTGGATCTTGTTCAGGACCTCATCTCGATGAAGGTGGAGATGGGAGAGTGCCTCCGCACTTGTTGTGAGATCGGAGTCACATGACAGTACTACCTTTGACAGATTTGTGACCTCTCCATCAAACTTGGCGACATTTACGACTGACGATGTTCTCAGCCCGAACAGGTCCGCGTCTTCCTCTGACACAACAATGGTCTTTTCCCTGCACCTTTCATGTTCTCGGACTGTGCCTGCGTACCACTGACCCGACTTCGTATCGAGAATGAGGACTCGGTCTCCAGACCTCACCTCTATTGACTCCATATCTGAAGGTGCCATGAGGTAGATGCCCCTCTCGGTCTTTGCAATCTCCACCCCAAAGTGAAGGGCAGACATTACGTCCCTTGGGCTGCTGACTTGAAGGCACTTCAGGAGGGCCTCGTCGAACCGTGCGATGTGTGCCGGAGAACCGTAAATCGGCCCGTCCAGCTTGGCGTTGGCACGCACCAGTGTTCTCAGAAGAAGCGAGTCCCGCCGAACGAGTGCGTCTGTGAATGCCCTCTTCCATCCTGATATCATGAGGGCTCCTGACCTCTCAATGAGCAGGGAGAGACTTGTCGCCTTCTCTGTGACCGGATCCATCACAGTCACAACCGCACCATCGAGAAAGACCCTCCCTCCCTCACTCTCCACTGTATAGTCGACAGAGTTGGTGCAGAGAACTCCTCTTGCTCGGAGAATCTGCAAGATTCTTATCATCTCATTCATGGAAGGCTTCCCGAGGGCCTCTTCCGCCATCACTGATGTGGGATTGTCAGAATAGTGCAGGTGTGGGGGGCGCGGTGGCAACCAGAACAGAATGTTCCCACCGAGGATTCTCTGTACCTCTTCGGGAGTGGCTGAAAGGTTTCTACTGAGCAAGTAGCTCAAGACCTCTGAAATACTGTCGCCGAGGTGAGTCTCGGGATAGGCTGAGGCGAACATGATATGATTGGACCAGGAGTCACCGTGCTCCTTCTTCGCGCGCCTGATGATGGATGAAATCGATGAGATTGTTCCTCCTGATGTCAGGACTGCACTGCTGGGGATCTCGACCAGGCGCCCGATATCGCGTGACCAAGCCCTATGGTCCCTCACACTCAGAATCGTTCTCGGAGTTGTCAGACCCGCCTCCTTGATTAGTACCAGCCACTCCAAGAGTGAGTCGAGATCTTCAGGTTCACCCATCTCCACGAATACCGGTCTCTTTGCCTTGATGTGGGTCAGAAGGTCATTCCGATTGCTTCCCTTCAATATAGAGCCTAGGTCCTTCGCATCAACAATACATCCCCATCCCGAAGGCGTCCTCCTGCCAAGCCTCATGTCTTGAAGACCATAGACCCGTGGACTATGTGGAGGTAGGTTCGCCCATCTCCTGACTGACTCTGCGTTGGCCTCCTTCTGTCCATCTGGAAGGATGGAGTCACCAATACGAATCAATGGTTTTGTCATCAAGAGGTCGACCAACCAGCTCGAACACGAAGGCTCCGAGACCCCATGGTAGAACTCTCTGAGTATGTGTGGCTCCTTTAGATAGTCATAGGCCCTCCGCGGCAGGAACTTGAAGGCACCTGAGTACTTTTTCGCATAGTCGTGGACCTGGTTATCGACCATTGCATAGAACGCAAAGGCTCTGTCAGGGTCGAAGGTCTGGATTGACTTTCCTGCCCTGACGATCCCGAGGCGAAGAGATGCGTCGACAACAAGGAAGCGGTGTATCTCACTGGCCTCAATGTCTTCGACGACGATCATCTGTTTCCATCCTCGGTTCCGCTTTGATTCCATCGGCATGACCAGATATATGCCTAGTGCAAACATCCCTTGCCGACCAATACTTTATCATGTGACAAACGCATTTCGAAAAGAGAGGAGCCCACGACGCATGCTTGTCATTCGTGCTGTTCAGGACCTGCCTGACAGAGGCATTAGGAAGGATGATGAGTTTCGTCTGTACATAGTGGATGCACACCATCACATGGGCCGTGAGAAGAGTCACAGGAACACACCTTCAGGAGCGTATGACTTCTACACACAGCTCTGGTTCGAGTTGCAGAAGAAAGCAGAGGCAATGTTGGAGAGTGACAGACTACTCTTCGAGCCCATCCGTGTCGAAGTCCCTCCTATGGCGTCAGGAGTGTTCCAGAGCCGTACTAGCTGGAACCGCATGAATCACGGGTGGCTCGTGGACCGGACTGTTGTGTTTCCCTATACTGATGACTATTCCTCGCCCTCGCGCCCTGACGAGCCAACCTTCAGGGTCTCAAATGACAAGATTGCAGGATGGACTACTCGAGCCCCTCACTCGACACGTTTGATTGGCTACGGGCGAGTGAACCCGTTGGATGGTGATAGCGGAGATGGTGCTATCGCAGTCCGAGAACTGGAACGCTGTGTCACGACCTTGGGATTGAGGGGCCTGAAGCTTCATCCCCTCGCGCAGCTCTTCTTAGATTCCATCGACGGCCCTGAAACATGGAATGTTGTGAAGCGAGCTGGAGAACTTGAGATCCCAGTGATTTTTGATACTCGCAACATCCGCACCGTGGAACGCATCCACTCTCTAGTGGACTCTATGCGAAATGATCCTGACTGTGGCAATGCCATCAAGGGCCTACGTGTGATTATTGCACACTGCGGCATGTCGCCCAGCGATCCCCGACTCTTCGATGCGCTCAAGGACCCCATCATCTATACGGAAACCTCCACTCTTCATGACCTTGATGTGCCTGCTCTGTTTGAAACGACTCTTGAACGACTCCATCACATGGGCGACAGATGGTCCAACAAGATCCTTTTCGGGACAGACTTCAGCTTCTTGTCTGTGCAGGCAGCCGATGTAATTCTCTACTTGCTCTCACGGGACTTTGGTGGAACTCTCGCAGATGTGCAGAAGATCCTCGGAGGCAACTCACTCATCGTCACTCAAAGGGCATTCAGGAGGGCAGACTCTGCAAGGGTAGCCCCGGTAGAGGTGTTCTGTCATGACAAGGACCGGGCCGTGCAGAGGGGACTTGAGTCTGCGATTCTGGAGCATGTTGGGTCTGGCGAGTGGGGTCTCTCTTCTCTCGATGTCATGCTTCCACCAGAGGACACGTGGCCCAAAATCGAGCCACTGGAGAAGGGAGGTTTCAATGGAGTATATCTGGACTCGTACCTCCTCACACTCAAGTCCAAGCAATCCCAAGGAGACCTTCACGTCTGGATACGCCGTCGGGCGGGTGGTTTGGTGAGCTGCTCGGTTCTCGGTCCACACGGGTCTGCTACCATTGAGTCTCTGGAGTACGCCTCTCAGAAGATGAGTTGGACCCTCACACAGGCTCTATCACACAACTCTCACCTAGCAAGAGACGCAGGTGAACTGGTGGCAGAGTTGGAGTCACTTGTGAAATGATGCCTGACTCACAATTCTTTATAACAAATCAGGAGCACTCTGTTTCAAGGAGGCAATTGCCATCACCAAGGACACCACGCTTGAGATCGTTGATGGCGGCGACCTGCGAGGGTTTGCCCATCTTCACCCCAAGACGGCCTCGAAGCTGTCAGCGGACATCGGGTCCATCGTTATCTTTGAAGACCCCCAGAGCAGTTTCTGGGGTGCAGCCGAGGTTCGGATAAGTGACGAAGTCTCAGAAGACCAGATCCTCATCGACACCCTGGTTCTTGAGGCCTCTCTGCTGATGGAAGGCGATGAGGTGGAGGTCACCCTTTGTGATGAGGACATGGTTGCCCTTGAGTACGTTGAGTTTGGCATCAAACCCCTGACAGAACAGTCCAACACTGAAGACCTTGTCAGCCGTGCTGTCGAGTCGGTGAAGTCTCTCGAGGGTCTCATCGGCGGGCGTCTGGTATATCCGGGAATGTCATTCCATTGGCCTGAGCTGGACGTGAAAGTCGAGATTCTCAATACCAAACCCACTCTTACGGGAAAGAAGTTTGCCAAGCTGGCCTTTGAGGCTCTCAGAGAAAGGACAGGTTACCAGTTCAAGACAGTGGGGATTGCATCGCCCTTCAATGCGGTCCTTTGCATCGATACGAGCGGTTCGATGAAGACTACTGACGTACCTGTACATGAGATAGCTCATGCGAGGGAAGGTCTCAAGGACCTTGCCGGCGATAATCCAGAGGTCCAAGCATTCCTTAACCGATTCGAGGAGGGCAGGAATGTGAGTCGGGCTGAGGCCGCCGCCATGGCTGTGCTCCTGTACCTGGCCGAGAAGGTGGGTCGAGGATATGGAGAGAAGGTTGGAGTGATCACCTTCGAGAAGGAGGTCAATGAGATGACCTTCCTGAACTCCGAGACCGGTGAGGTCCAGCCCTTTGTTGAGTGCACAGGGCGAGAGAAGGCACTGGGCCTTCAGATCATCAGTACCCACGTTGTTGACAAGGTCGAAGAGGGCGGCACACTCACAGACATGGGGAGTGCACTGGCCAAGGCGCGCGACATAATGGAGGAGTTCGGTGACCCTGACAAGCCGACAATGCTAATCCTCCTCACCGATGGCATGACGACTTCTGGACCGCCCCCGCTCAAGGTCCTCAAGGAACGCTTCACCGACAAGAACAAGCTGGTCATATACTGCATTGGTCTTGGAGAACGAAGTGAGATTGATGAGGAACTCATGTTGGCCATGGCACAGTACGGTAATGGGAGCTACAGACACGTGGACAACATGCGTGACCTCTTGGAATGGTACGGTAAACTCGCTGGTGAGTTTGCTGTTGTGATTCGAGGTTCAGAGTGAGAACACACTAGCGGGGTTCCAAGGCCTGTGCAAGCCCCTTTAGAGTCTCGAGGTCCATCTCCTTAATCTGGTCTTCAGGGATGTCCTGCAGCATGGGTTCCGGAATCGTTGCGAGTATCTCTGCCTTCTCTGGACCATACTTCTCTGAGAGTTCTTTCATCCGTGGGTCGGTATCTTCTACCTCTGAGACCTCTGCTTCAGTCTCCGCCTCACCTGACGAGGCAAGAAGTGCCTCCAGTTCATCTGTTGTGAGGTCGGCCAATGCCGCCTCTCCTACTGATTCCCTCACTTCTACTGGAAGACGCTCAATCAGCTCGTCCTTCTCAGTCTTCTTCTTCTTCTTTCGAACTCTCTTGACTTTCTTGACCTTGACGGCTTTCTTCTTCTTTTTCTTCTTCTCGGCCGTAGGAACGCTGACTTTCAGCTGACGCACCAGTTCTCTTGCTGAATCCGGAGTCAGTCTCTTGATGTCTTCAGGAGGGAGTGTCTCTCTGAGTTCGTCGGGCAGTTCTGCTAGGATCGCTTCAACCTCATCCTTCGTGCTCTTCGCCGAAGGTGTAGAGGCGAGGGTCTCTTCTGACAGCAGAATAGGTTTGCTCTCAAGCTCTGCGATGAGCTCGCTCTCATCGATTTCAAGTTTGAACTTCTTCTCCCGCCATGTCTTGAATCGGTTGATTGCTCCAGGCTTCATTTTGATCGAGGCAAGGAACGAGTCTACCTCATCCTCGGTCATGTCCGGAAAGTCATCGATTATCTTGTCAATATCCTCTCCAGGGATGCGAGCCCATATGGGGCCATTGAGGATCTTGGAGAGTCCTGCGGCACAGTGAGACCTGACCCACGTGTTCTCGTCCTTCAGACCCTTGAGTAGGTCTGGAACGGTGACAGGCTGATGGTAGAAGGCAAGCGCCTGGGCTGCCGCGATGCGGACATCAGGAACGTTGTCACTGAGTGCCTTGGTGATGTTTGTCACCAGTGTAGGATCAGCTGTTTCGACGGAGGCAATGAGGGCGCGCTCTCTTACAACGTCAGACGAGTCTCCGAATGCCTTGACTAACGCCTTCTTCTCTCTTGGATCCTCTCTGGCGAGGCGTCCGACTTCCTCAGTTTCGTATTCAAGCAAGAGTTTTCTCGTCTTAGCCAAGAGTACTCCTCCGTAATGAGTGGCCCTTTCACGCGGGTGGCATTCACTATGTCCTAGGGCTGACCTTGAGAGGTCGATTGCCTTTGCTGACTTATATGGGTTCTCACTACATATACACTATTCGTGGATATGCCCGTTAGACCACCGGTTGAGTTTTAGGTCGGCTAACCGTGTCGAACATTGTGAGCCAACAATGTCCGATGACCGAGAAACGCGAGTTTTGAAGATTGTGCTCTTCATGTTCCTGATGCTACTCATCGTCGAGATGTCACCGGTTGCTTCTGCCCTCTTCTCAGGGAGTCTATTCGACCTCATTGCTACAGGTGTCTTCTTCCTGACCTTCGTTCTGATGTACTCCATCACAGCTGGATTTGTCAAGTGGGACGGCGGGAGGTCGATATCGGAACTGGGAATGGAGTGGGAGGACAGCACAGTGGTGCACATCATCATTGGAGCCATTGCTGGGTCCGCCGCATCACTGCTCGTTGTGTCTATTGCCTCGGTTCTGGGAGGGCAACTTCGTCCTCTCGACCAGATTACAGGAGATCTCATCGCGGCAGAGATCCTCATCACCGCTCCCACTGCCGTGTTTGAAGAGCTCGTTCACAGAGGATACATTCTAACACATCTGGAAACGCTTATCGGAAGACCACAGGCCATAATCATCGGTTCGTGTTTCTTCTCGTTTCTTCACTTCAGCTGGTGGATGGAACCGGGTGTGACTCCAGCCCTCATTCTCATCTTCTCCTTCAACATGTTCTTGGGGGGAGTTGTCCTGAGCATCTCCTACTACCTGTCAGGACGGCGGCTATGGATTCCGATCGCTTTCCACTTCATGTGGAACATGTTCGCCTACCTCCTGTTCCCGAGCTTTCCGCGGGACAGCGTGACCGCTCCCTGGCTGTTTCAGATTGAATGGGGCCTCACAACGATTCTGGCCTTCTTGTTCGGTCTTAGTCTGATTTGGAGTCTCTATATGAGCCTTGGGAGAAACAAAAACTAGTGAAGGATGCAACTGCATCCCTCGTTTCTTACTGTTGGCGCTCCTCACTTGGAATGTCATCAGGTCGCCTGACAATCATGGTCATGCCTCTGATCTCGACAATCACGACCTGTTCTCCGGCCTTGATTGGTGGGCCCGTAGTTCTTGCCCACCAGATCTCAGCCCCTGTCTTGACCTTCCCCTTGGGGTTGATGTCGGTGATTGCATGAATGTCAGAGTACTGGAATGTGCTGTATGCAGGCCACTTGTCGTAGTTCCTGAGGAAGATGAAGTAGACAACCATTAGGAATGCCACGGTTCCCGCCATAATCAGCACGGTACTTCTTCGGGTCGGGTCAATCAGCACCGAAACCAGTATGGCCGCTCCGTAGGCTGGGAAGAGCTTCAGGGACATCTTGGCGTCTACGAACCCTCCTCCCACGAAGCTGCTTCCTCCCGTGAATATTGTGAACATCAGATATAGAATAATGCCCACAATCACCAGCATCCAGATATCAAAGGTGAATGTTGGCTGCACTATGACCTGCATCACAAAGAGGAGTATCACGAGAGGGACCGTGACCTGTGCCATGGCCTTGCCTGTTGCCGGCTCCAAGGTCAGGACGAGTAGGGTCAACAGCACTCCAAGGACAATCAGGCCCATGAAGGGGTTGACTAACATCCACGTCGACACCATGCTGATCATGGTCAACATGATCATGACCACGACAATCTTGATCCACGCTTCCACTGAGTGATTCCCTCCTGCCGGACTCTACTGAGGACTACCCTTGTTCTTGGGAACCTTGAGTCCTCCAGTTCCTGCTGATATAGCTGCTGCAGTGGCTGAGCCGACCTCGGGGATGCTAGTCGGAACCATGATGATCAGGTTGGCGTTCTTTGAGATCTCCTGCATGATGTTCCAGGTTCTCAGAGTGAGTCCCACACTTGACTGCTCATAGGTCTTTGCAGCCTTGAGCATGGCTTCTGATGCCTCAAGTTCTGCCTGTGCGAGCGTGACCCTTGCTCTTCGTTCGCGTTCCGCCTGTGCCTCTCTGCTCATGGCATCCTGAAGGGCGGCAGGTATGACCACGTCACGAATCTCGACGCTGGTGACCTTGACTCCCCAGTGTTCTGTCTTCTCATCAATGAGCTCCTGGAGATGCTGTGCAATGGTGTCTCTCTCTGAGAGGAGTTCGTCAAGTGTGACCTTTCCAATGGTCTCTCTCAGGGTCGTCTGAGCGGCAAGTTCCACTGCAACAGTGTACCTCTCCACGCTCAGGATTGCCTTCTCCACGTCAATGATCTTGAAGTACATGACTGCGTCAACGACGACAGGCACGTTGTCTTTTGTGAGAGACCTCTCAGTCTTGAAGGCGTATGTGAGCAACCTCACTGAAACCTTCATGGCTATCTTGTCGATCATAGGAACAACGAATATGATTCCCGGGCCCTTGATGCCGCTGTATTTTCCCAGTCTTAGAATCGCGACTCTGTCCCATTCGCGGAGCACTTTGATTCCGCTGAGAACGAATACAATGATGATGAACAGTATGAATAGTAGGGCGATTGTAAGAGTGGTCTGATCTAGAATAAACTGCAACTCGTCTTTTCTCCTTTGACACACGATGTGACGAGCGGTACCTGTGTCTGATACCGCCTCTGAGTTATACTCTGCGCGAGGGCTTATGAAGATTCGTCTCAGGCCGCCAGGTTACGCCTCGCTGAACTCATGAGAAGTGGACTGTGGAGGCTCCTCCTCCAACTCAAGCAGTTCATACCTCCCGACCCGTGACAGTGGTAGTCCAAAGTCTGCTCTCTCAAGGACTTCGACTAAGGCAAGCAGGAGCATGGCCACCATGACTGAGCCTATCAGTCGCTCGACTGGGATGATTGGAATTGCCAAGGAGAACATACCCGCGAGCGAGACTGGGTCTATCAGGAAAGCAATATTGAAGTAGTAGGCCCCAATTGCAGAGCCGACCACATTATCCAGAGTGACAGCAACGATACTGAGTAGCCACAGAGCCATCAGGCGGATTGGACCTTCGACGGACCTGTGCAACGTCAGGGCATCGAGTAGTCTTCTTCCAACTCCTGGTACTAGGAACAATAGGGAGAGGAGAAACACGACGAAGTGGAACAGGATGAACTGAGGAATGAGGGGGCCAATCGGGCTTATCAGAAACATCACCATTGATAGGATGTAGATTGCCTGAATTGACGCTCTGAGTTTGGTCCTCATGGCGCCGGCGGCAAAGGCTCCAGCCGCAGTGGCAAGCACTGTGAATGGTCCGAGGACTGCGATTAGCGGGTCCATGAGCGTTGCAACGAGGGATCCGATAATCACCGCGATGACTCCAAAGAATGGTCCCAGTAGGAATCCCACGATGGGTGCAGATATCAGACCAAATGAGATCTGGCCTCCACCACTTACCGTGATTGAGTATGGAATCAGCGTTATCACGAGATGGACTGCTGAGAAGATTCCGGTCAATGCCCATGGATAGGCGATCGACTGTTTGTATCTCATCATTCATTTCTCCGAAAGTTTAAGTGCCACTTTGAAGTGTACTTAGATACACTACATGATAGAAGATGACACAAGACCGGTAGTGAAAGCGACTATTTGAAGATGCTGGAGACCATGACGACTGACTCTGTTGACCGTTTCTGGCCCTATCTGCTGTTCCTCCCCGCTAATCAGAAGGCCCGCGACCGATTTATGAGATCTGTGCTAGCCTCACGACTGGCACGTGGTATTCTCTCTAGCCTCAGTGAGGGGGAGAGAGTTCTACAGAGGGACCTTGTCGGGAGTTTACCACACTCGAACAAGAGCGTGCTGTCCTATCTCAGGATTCTTCGCGAGTTCGGTCTCATCCGTACTGGTACCACTATCCACAACGGGAAGCGAGTGGTATATCACGAACTCACCAAGAACGGTTGGGGGCTGGCAAGATTCTACTTTGAGGGGCTACCGTCAGATGTCGAGCAACTCACTGCATACCTGCTTGAGAACTACTTGACCTGCCTGGCCACCCTCTACAGAGAACAGGGAATTCCGGAATCCGCACTCTTCGAGATCTTTGCACGAATGAGAGCAAAGGCGATTCTTGATGGATCACCGGCCTACTCCAGTCCGGAGTTCATAGTGTTCGGTGCATCTGCCTTCAACACGAAGATAGATTGCGAGAAGCTGCCTGCGTCAGGAGGTTTCACCAGTTGCAGCTTCCCCATGCGATACCCTGGTGGCCCGTCTGTTGAGTTGTCACTCGCACTCTCGACCGAAGGCCATGAGACTACCTTTGTTTCCTCAGTCGGAAATGACATGGATGGTTGGAACATAATCACCAACCTGATTCAGGGTGGGGTCGATGTTCGACACATCATTGTGGATGACGGGAAGCACACGAATGAGTCTATCATCCTGAACGAGAAGAAACGAGGCTCTCGCACACTGGTGGGAGTGGGTTCGGAGGCATCACTGTCTATCACCTCTCCTGACCAGGTGCCTTGGACAACTGTTGAGAACACAAGAGCCGTGTACATCGGTGAAGTGTTCGTGGAGGTCGCTGTGTCCATCGCCGCACACGCCCGGGCTCATGGCATTCCCGTCCTGTACCGATGTTCTATCCCCTTCTGGGATCTAGGCCTTAATCGTCTGAGGGCACTCCTGTCGCTGGTGGATGTTCTTCTCATCTCGAATCGCGCTTGGAAGTATCTCAAGAGAGCATTGAGGTCGAAACCGATTCAAGCCGTCCGAAGACTGACAGATGCACGAATCATAATCAGAGAAACCCCGGACCAATACTTGGTCATCGACAATGACATGAGGTACTCTGTCGAGTGCACGAGTGGTTCGACTGATATCACTCAATGGTTGGCAGTCGGGTTGATGCGGAAATTAGCCGAAGAGTCTGACATCCTCGAGGCAATGCGGTACGCAGTCAATCTTGAGAAGCAGAGGCTAGTTGCTTGAAGACGCTACTATCCAGAAGAACAGTCCTCCCAGAATCCATACAAACAGTCCTGCTCCCAGTAGAACTCCGAGAGTGGCACCCATTCCTGAGGACCCTAGGTTGACATGCATATTGGTGAAGGACTTGAAACCTCCGACATACTTGGTCTCATAGTCGCAGTGAAACTCCTTGTCGGTTATTGCTCCGCAAATCTCGCAGACATATCTATTCTGAAAGACTGCTCCAAACAGACTGTCCAGATTGCACCCAATGAAGGCAGTAAGGACCGCGAGCGGGAAAATGATCATGACTTGATCCGGTCCATTGATGGCCGGAACCCATCCAGGAAGGAACAATGCAAAGAAGAGAGTCATGAGTCCGATGAAGAGTCCTGCGAAGATCGCCGCCCCTTCGCCCAAAAGTGACACAGCTCCTATGGTGCCCCTCGGGACCTTCCTCCTCAGGTTGGTTATGAGTCTGGGCTTTCTCTTGCTGAAGACTCCAATCTCACTTGCCAGCGTGTCTGCCGTGGTCGTTGCTACTGCCCCTATGTAGCCACCGAACAGGAGGAATGGCCATCCAGCATCAACAAGATCTGAGAACATCATGCTTAGATACATGGCTATCGAGAAGAACATGGGAATGGCCCCGCTTCCAAAGACGTTCCTCCAAGACCTTCTCCCCTTCCCTTCCTGAGCCACATTCTGTTTCACCTTGGTTCGGTACTTGTACTTCGTGGCAAGCCCCGCACCGACAAAGAAGAAGAGGAGTATCATAAAAGCCCCAACCCCTCCGGTGTACCATACAGTGAACCCTACGACAAAGGCACTGATCAGTCCTGATATGTCTACAAAGCGTAGTTTGTAGGTCAGGGCACCTATGACGCCCATGACCAACAGTCCCGAAACTGCTGGATGGGCAAGCACTTCAAACATTCACTTCACTTTCCGAGTCTTTAGATCTGCTGTCAGTCGTCATCAATCAGTAGTCGCTGTTTCGAATGTTCTATGAGCATATATCATGTCCTAGTTATTGTATCTGGTTAGCACAGTGCGGCCCACTTACCGCATTTATAGCTTTGCCTTATCGTCGATTTTTAGATGACCATTCTACACTTAATTTGCAATCTCGCTTGAATAGTCGGCAACAGTCGAATGAGGTTTCCACGAAGATTCAATCGACAAAGGCCGAAATGGTCACTCTCTCAACAATCGCCCCTATCATCCCCGAACAAACAATCTAGAGACCTATGAGTATTTTATACATGTAGAACTAGTAGACCGTGAACTGACGCTTCGTGACGTCCACTGCACGGGTCGGAAGGACTCGCTCACCCTGTAGGAGGGCAGCATCGAGATAGAATCCAGTGACCATGTCAATGGGTGGAGTCAGCCACTTCATGATCACAGTCTTCTCCGTGGATGAGACAATGTCTAGCGGTGTTTCAAACTCCTTCACAATTTCACGTCGGGACATCACTCTAGTTCTCAGGGTCAGGTCATTGATGCCGACCCTGGGGCCTTTGACCGTGGCATGAATCTCAACTGTGGTCAGGCGTGCGACCAGACCCGGTATCTCTTCGCCGTCTTCGTTCCTGACTGAGAACTCTACCGTGAATAGTGGTGCTGCTATGGCCTTGATCTTGAACCTCTGGTCTTTGGAAGCGGCAACATCACCTGACGTGAAAGCGGCTATCAGGTGAGCCGTGCTCATCTCTGCGGACAGAGGGACTCGGTATTGCAGGGGAATCATCTTTCCTCCGCCCGGTTCAAGAGTGAGGTTTCTGCTGAGGATCTCCTTTGAGCCGCTCACAGTTTCGAGAATGACATGGATGCTTCCCTGCAGTGGTTCGATGGCTGAGCATGAGACCTGCAGGGTAGGCTGTACCATGTCATCGGGCTCCACATAGCGTGGCTGTCCGATGAAGTCCATCGATACTGCTTCGTCTTCACCTTCGGGTTGAAGACTGATGTGTGCTATCTCGCGATCCACCTCCATGCCTCCAATGCTGAGCTCGGCCACGAGGTCCACACTGTGTGGCAAGGGTGATCGTTCAGGGCGGGGTATCTCTAGAGGGCCAAAAGATACTGATAGGTTTCTGCTGCGTTTCAGGCTCTGGTTCAGAACCTCCTTCTTCTCCCCGTTGGGGAACACGAATGCCATGGTCAACTTGGCAGGTTCGCCCTGCTCTGTGTTCCTGCGAACTCTCAGCCAGCCTGAGATCTTCCCTCCAATGTGCGAACGACTCTGAGTCCTCAGGGAGTCGATGCTCACCCTGGCCTCAGTCTGTTCGATCCTGAACCTATCGGAGTCACAGGATGCGACGGTCCTCCCCCTGTCAACCACACGAGCTCGGAGCACTCCCATTCGATCACCCGGTGAGGTGTCTGAGAGGAACGGGATCCTCCAGTAGAACTGAACTGAGTTGTCAACGAACTCACCGTACTGGAACTCATCGATCGTGGTGACCAACCCCGAGTCACTAACAAACTCCACAAACATCTTGGCGCCTGTACCTATTGCCTTCTGTTTGTCACTCAGAAAGACCTCCCCCACAATCTCCTCGCCCTGGGCATATGACCTGTCCACATCCACACTGATTGAGATCTGAGGGCCCTGCTTGACGAATCCCACATAGAAGGGCTTGGACGTAGCCTCTGAGATTGTGTCACCCTCCTGGTTGAGGATTCGCAGCTGGAGTATGCATCTCTCAACACCTTGTGACGCGTCGCCCGGGATCACAAGAGGTGTCAAGGTATTCTGGTCAAAGTGCGTCGTGTTGCCACCCGTGATTGGAATGGCTCCAGTCGCAGTGGCGACGACTATCCCCTGAGATGGTACAACAACGTTGAGTTCACAGTTGACCAAGGCATCCTCGGGATAGTTTGTTTCCACCCGTCCTACAAAGACCATCGGGGTCTTCCCGTCCGCGAACTGGGTGGTCGTTGCTCCTCTTATCACCCCTCTCATCCAGTAGGTGTTGATAGTGCTCGTCAGATTGATGGAGCGTCCTGCAAAACCAATCTCCATGATCACATTATACGCGGTGATGTTGGGTCGAGTTACGAATGACACGCGTGTGATGTGAATCTCACCGTTATCGATTGATGGCACAGTGAGGATGTTGTCTTCGATTCGATTCCTGTCGGAGTCCTCGATCACATACCTCAGACTCAGGTCAGACAGTGCTCTTCCCGTGGAGTTCTTGAGCAAGATTGAGAACTCTGCTGTCTGTCCTGCGAAGGCCCGTTCAGTATCGGTGACGATCTCGGGTTCAAGCCCCTTCCACCAACAGAGCCATGTTGGGAGTCTGGGTGTTCCTCCAATGGGGTCATAGAGCCAGTTGGTGCTGCATTCTCGTGTTATGTCTGTCAGTCGTCTCAGGAGTGCGACCATATTGAAGTCTGACTCTGCATACACTTGGAGTTGGAAATCGGCGCAAGTGGTTCTCGGTTCACTGAACTCACTGCCGAAGACGGACACAAGGATAGGTTGAAGGAACGGGTTGTCCAGGGCATGGAGTTCCTCCAGCTCGTCCTTGATGAGATAGAGCATGGAGATGACAGAGTCCCCAATGAATCTGTTTCTCTTCTCAGGGTCAATTGTGCCATCATCATCTATCTTGTGATTGTAGGCGATGAGGAGAGGTGAAGGTCTCTCCACTGCGGCTCTCTTAAAGGGCCCCCAGAGTCCGGCAGACACAGCAGACTGTCGATTCGCTGCCAACGAAGCCGCGTCAATGTTGGGGATTTCGATTCCATTCTTCACCATCTTCCTGGCCTTCAGGGCAAGAGCTTGCAGTAAGAGTGCAAGACCGATTCGGCGAGGAATCGAGAGCTGCGTATCAAAGACTCGCAGTTCGATCGTGTCATAGTTTGTGAAGGGGTACATGTCCACCATCCGCGCATAGCTTCTGTTGACATGCTTCGCGAAGGAGTCCGGATCCGACTTGGTCAGGTACGGGATGTACTCGAACCTCGTTGTGGGTCCCATCTGTGTAGTGTTCCTGAAGAGCCGGATGGATCTCTTGCAGCGTGGTGCTCTCACCCTCCCCTCCCTGTCCATCGTAATCTCATCGCTGGGTTTCTTGTTCTCAAAGGGTGAGTTCACCGACAGAGCAATCAAGTGGGGGACGAAGGCCCTGATCAGGTTGTAGATACCCAGCTTGGTCTTCTCGTCAGTGTCTGGACCAAGAATGTGATGATGCTCCCCAAAAGACAGGTTTCTCAGATACTCTTGAGTCGGGTTTAGCCCTGTGGAAACCAGTATCGCTCCCGAGTCTCTCGGGAGGGACTCGTATGAGATGGCAACGAGCGTCTGAATCCACCACGCCAGCTCCTCGAGAGTCGTACAGGGCGGTGTGGCAACCTCCAAGATCCAGGTTAGGCTAGTGACGTTGGGGTCATGCCCAAGCAGGGTGTACTGTCTGTTGTCTCCAGCAGGACTTGTGTATGTGGCAACAATCCTCGACCCACGTTCTCCTTCTTCTGTCTGTGTCGACTGGCTGTACTTGCGTTTCACAGACTCTATTGGAGCCGACCTGATCTTCTTGTCCAAGAGAGTCTTGGCACTGGACACAATCTTGTCGAACACGCTAAGTATCTCTTCGCCACGAATCCAAGTTCCGTCCCTCCTGATGACCTGCAGCTCCACCTCTATCCCATGTGGGAACGGCAAAGGTGTTTCAGGTCTGTCGGGGGGCGTTTCCACGATAGTGTCACCTACAGGTCTCCGAGTATCTTGATGAGCTCTATCATCCTCTGTCTGTTGTTGACCAGTTTCTTGCCTACAGTGACTTCAATGACGACTCTCCACTGTTTTTTGGTCTGGGTCCTTGTGAGTGCATACGCGATGGGTCCTCCACCATACTCCCCATTGTCCTCCACAACACTGAATTCAGCTTCCCTCAGTCTCTCTCCAAGTCTGTCGAGGGTTTCACTAGAGCATTCAACGTAACGGGTGCCAATGACCACAGTATCTCCCTCCCTCATTGGTATGGGCAACAGTGACCATCTCAGACCTACAACGGAATGTGGTGCTGGTCTTGCGCTTCTAATCATGTGGACAACACTGTCGCATGTCGTCGGTGTTTCAAACCTGTCACTTCCAACAATGAAGGAAGGCAGTTTCAAGCCCGTTCCTCTCAGGCCAGACAAGACACCGTTGATGGGGTCTCCATGGAGTGCTCCGCTCATCACATAGACCACACAGTTGAGAGGGCCCTGCATGAATTGCAGGCTAGACGAGACCTCTTTCGTTCTCATGGATGCTTCCACTCGTTGAAGATGAGAGTCAATATCCGCAAGCGTGTCCATGATCTGGGTGAGTGCCCTCTCAGTCCTCTCTAGGCGGCCAACCACCCCCACGTTGTCTCTGGACTCCTTCATGCAATCATCACGGGCTCCAAATCGTTTCCAGCCTGCGGCAATACGCGTGTGGAGTTATTATCTTTGTTAGTCCGAGAAACCGTGCGCAAACGCACTCTACGATTCCGCAACCAGATTGAGCGCTTCTGAGATCCTTCCCCGCACTTCCTTCAGTCTATACCACGACGACTCACGCCCTCGGTTTTGGAGCAGGTTACTGATCAGCATGTTGAAGTCAACGCCTGCTAGATCTTCCAGTACAGTGATTGCCTCGTCGGATTTGAAGTGACTGACATTCACCCTTCCATCCCTGAACCGTTTGACCAGGGGCGCGAGAGCCTTCTCTCCAGAATCGATGGCGATGATAGCCTCTCGATAGTGTGTCTTTGCGTTGGGGAGAGCGTATCCACCAATCAGTGGTGTTATTCCCGTACCCACCGAACTCCTCCCGATCTCATCAAGTGAATCCATGGCTTTCTCGAAGAACTCGTCTGCGTTGAAGAGACACTTCTTTATTGCCCTGATGATACGGGGTCTATCAGATTCTTCGGTCATCTCAATTCTCCGGTTGTCAGTCAAGAAAAGGAATCAACACGGGTGTCTGAGGGATTGACACCCGTGAAGTGTTCTAAAGATTTGCCTCGGGGAGTTCGCCAGCAAAGTGGCAAGCCACCATGTGGCCGTCACCCATGTCTCTGTCCTCAGGAATCTCTCTCACACATATCTCCTGAGCATAGGGACAGCGCGGATGGAACCTGCATCCAGAAGGAACGTTGATTGGACTTGGCGGTTCTCCCTTGAGTGACTCCACACGTCGCTTGACTGTGGGGTCTCCAGAAGGCACTGCTGAGACGAGAGCTCGTGTGTAGGGATGCATCGGACTGAATGCGACCTCATGAGCGGGTCCGATCTCCATGATTTTGCCGAGATACATGATGCCGATCCTATCTGCAATGTACGTGGCAACTGCTAGGTCGTGTGTGATGAACAGATATGTCAGCTCGAGTTCCTCTCTTAGGTTGAGAAGCAGATTCAGAATCTCAGCACGGATTGAAACGTCAAGCATTGACACTGGCTCATCCGCCACCATGAACTCGGGGTGAAGAATCAACGCGCGCGCCACGGATATGCGCTGTCTCTGACCTCCAGATAGTTCGTGCGGGTATCTGTCGATGTAGTCTGTCGCCGGAGTGAGTGCAACGCTCTCGAGGGCCTCTAGGACTCTTTTCCTCCTCTGACTGGGTGTCAGTGGAATCTTGTGGACAAGCAGTGGTTCTTCAACGATGCTCTTGATGCTCTGCTTTGGATTGAGTGACTCGTAGGGGTCCTGGAATGTGATCTGCATCCTCTTCCTGAGTTCCTTGATTTCGTTCCTGTCCAGTGTTGAGAGACTCTGACCAGCGTAAATCACATCACCATCGGTCGGTATCTCAAGGTGGAGAATGCATCGGCCAGTGGTAGTCTTTCCACAGCCGCTCTCTCCTGCCAGCACGAGGACCTCGCCCTTCTTGATGTCGAATGTGACACCATCCACAGCTTTCACGAATAGCTCCTGTTTGTAAAGCATTGAGGAGAGAAAGCCAGTGTTGACCGGGAACCACTTGCGCATATTCTTCACAGCGATAAGAGTTTCGCCTTCTCGAATGTCGCTGGAACCCTGAAGTACTCTTGATTCATCAATTGTCATCTCTATCACTCCAAGTCAACTTTTATCTCGCCTCTGAGTTGTTCGGCGAAGTGGCAAGCAACAAATCTACCCGGCTCAATCTCTAGGAAGGGTGGCTCCTCCTTGGAGCAGATATCCTGAGCGTACGGACAACGCGGATGGAACCTGCAACCTGTCGGAGGACTAATGAGGTCTGGAGGTGAACCCGGAATCGATGTCAGTTTCTTCTTCTCGGCCTTCACCATGCTTGGGATGGCTCCCACAAGCCCGGTGGCATAGGGATGCACTGGGTCCTTGAAGACCGACACGACATCAGCAAGCTCTGCAATTTTCCCTGCATACATGATGGCTGTCTTGTCGCAAGTTTCAGCAATGACACTCAGGTCGTGCGTGATCAGAATGAGTGACAGCCCGAGGTCCTTCTGCAGTTTCTGCATGAGCTTCAGGATCTGTGCCTGGATTGTGACGTCAAGTGCTGTGGTTGGCTCATCCGCAATCACCAAGTCTGGGTTGCAGGCTAGGGCCATGGCAATCATAGCACGCTGACGCATACCGCCAGAGAACTCATGAGGATAGTTGTGGATCCGACTTGGGTCGAGGCCAACCATCTCGAAGAGCTTAGCACATCGATCGAGAGCCTCTTCCTCTGTCACATTCTCGTGCATGAGGATTGCCTCCGCGATCTGTTCTCCAATTTCAAAAACGGGATTCAACGCATTCATTGCGCCCTGGAAGACAATAGCGACGTTCTTCCACCGGATATCCCTCATCTCCTTCGCGGTCTTGCGTATCAGGTCGTCACCTTTGAAGTAGACGTTTCCTCCGATGATGTTCGCGGCGGGTGGCAAGAGTTGCATGATTGAGTATGCCAGGCTGGATTTTCCACAGCCCGACTCACCTGCAAGTCCTATTGACTCACCCTTCTCGAGTGTCAGGGAAACGTTGTCAACAGCTTTGACGAGCCCTTTCTGAGTCTGATAGTACATGCGCAAGGACCTGATGTCAAGCAGGGGCATGATATTTGTACACTCCGTAGAGAGCCGACTGGCTCTGGGCACGTTTGGTTCGTGCCCTAGTTGAAGTACGGACCTCATTGGTTGGCTTAAATATGTTGCTTTCAAAGACATTCAACGGCGAACGTCAATTCCAACCACTGGTAATGTGGAGAACAATTGTGAAGTGTGCCGTCACCGTGAGCCCATGCGCCGGACATCATGATTCGAAAAGGTAAAAGGCGTTCCCCGTCTCGGAGGTCTTGAACACCAATGAAGGTCAGGTCGTTTCCCCGAGCCCGCTCGGAACCCCGCAAGAGAATTCTGTTGATTCCTGTTGCCTTGGTCGTCATCGGGTACTTGATGATGATACAATGGTGGATCTTCGGATGGCTTCCACTGCAGTTCATAGGTGCAGTCCTTTCCCTCACAGGCGTCATGACCATATTCCTCGTCGGGATGGTGTTCGCTGACCTCTGGTCTTCACACAGGCGCACGAAGCAGATCATCAAGGTACGTGAAGAACGAGGGCTTGAGACCGCTGACGAGTCTCTTGGGGAGATGGATGACCCCTTCGAGGAAACATACGATTGAATGTCCGGGTCTCTCGTATCGCGTAGATTCAAACTAGTTTCGGCCGCCCGAACTATTCGAGGTACCCGAACCAATTCCTTTTTTAGGGGAAAATTAGGGTCCGAACCAGTCATAAGAAGAGACAGACGGTGATTGAAACAGTCTGTCTGACGGAGGCCGTTACTTGTCCGAGTACGACGAACCTAAGAAGAATTGGAGAGACAGTAACTGGTACGTCAGTTTCCACGGTTTTTGGACAGAGTACAAGAAGCACAAGATGGGGATTCTAGGTGTAGCTGTTGTGGCTGTGTTCGTAGGCATGGCAATCTTCGCTCCCTACATCACTATGTACGACCCCACTCCCACAGCCAAAGTATCTCCCCCGTACTTGGCTCCCTCTTGGCTCTCAGTATTCGATCCCTACGGTGTTGTGACTGGCGAATACCTTCCGGACCCGCTCCTTCTAGAAGCGCCCATCATTGGAGTGAATGGGACTTCGGGCGAGTTTTCCGGTGTTCATGTACCAGTAAGCGAAACATCGAACACGAGTTACGTGAATCTGACATGGACGCATACGCCTGGTGTCCAGCTAGACTATGTCGGGAACGATCCTCTGGATCCCATGCCGGACTACAATGACATGGTGTACTTTGAACAGGACTTTGATTGGCCCTTTAACAGTGTGCCCGAAGATGTCAATATGTCTATCACCTATGGTACGACTGTGACAGGAGACTTTGCTAACACATCGATTGGAGGTCACTTGATGTTCAGGATTTACGTGTGGGCTGTAGATTCCTCCAATGACTGGATTATGCTGTACGAGTCACGTGAAGCGACCTACACTCCAGTTCAGTTGGAGAAACGCATCAGCCTGAACTTCCTCTCAATCAGGGAAATCTATGGTGGTATGGTCGAAGTTAACGGCACGCAGGAGGATCCGACAGACACTGTGAGAGTGATTATCGGTCTTGCCCCCACGTACCGCTTCGAGAGCTATGCTGGACAAACACCATGGCAGACCTTCAATGGCAGTGTCACGTTCACCGTTACAAGGCTCAAGATGGTTTCCTACGGTGGATACTTTGGGATCATGGGCACCACAAACTGGGGTGCTGATGCTTACTCACAGCTGATATATGGAAGTAGGATTTCACTGACCATCGGCATTCTGGCGACAGGTTTGTCGACTGGTGTCGGTGTGCTTGTGGGAATGGTGGCAGGGTACTTCGGAGGCAAGGTCGATGAGGTACTGATGCGAATCGTGGACTTTCTACTTGTCATTCCAGGATTACCGTTGATGATGGTGCTCGCGGCGTTCTTGGGGGCGTCGATTCAGAACATCATCATCGTCATCGCGATATTAGGGTGGACGGGAACGTCGCGGCTGATTCGTTCGCAGGTCCTTGCTGAGAAGAACAAGGCCTATGTCGAGTCAGCCAGAGCAATTGGTGCCTCGGACACCTATATCATGTTCCGACACATTCTACCCAATGTGACTCCGATTCTCTTCGCGAACATCACGCTGGGCGTTGTCGGTGCAATCCTCTCTGAGGCAGGACTCTCATTCCTTGGCCTGACAGACCCTGAGGACCCGAGCTGGGGCCGCATGCTTGCTGACGCAAGGACCGGCGGTGCCTTCAGCACAGGTGCTTGGTGGGTCGTCCTATTCCCTGGACTAATGATCACTATTCTGTCTTTGGCCTTCACCTTCGTGGGACATACCCTAGATCAGGTGCTGAACCCGAGGCTCAGAGAACGGTAACACCATCTAATGGTGAGAAGGTCTGCACGACCTTCCACCCCTTTCCTTTTTTCTCAATCAACAATGCAAGCCTTGAACGCTACGCTTATTAGGGGCCTACTACTTAGTGACGCTAGGCACGGTACTTAGTAACACTAGGTACTACTATGACAATCTTCAATGGAGATGGTGAGAATAGGCCTACGAGAATACATAATTCGACGAAGCATCTACATGGTGCTGCTAATAGTGGCCGTAGTGTGTTTCAACTTCTTCCTATTCAGACTACCTACATTCCTGTTCGGTGCCAGTCCAATCAGCTTGATGCTGAGTGATGAGCTGCGAAGGAACCTGACTCAGGACCTGCTGGAACAGATGTACGCCAACTTCGGACTTGTGCCAGATCCTGACATCTTTGACTGGATCTACATGTTCTGGCGTTACATCGTTAGCATGTTCACCGGCAACTTCGGAGTTTCCTTCCTGACACAGCGACCCGTGATTGGATCAATCGTTGAACGTCTTCCCAACACACTCCTGTTGATGGGCACCTCTTCAATGGTTTCAATCCTTCTGGGCATCTGGACCGGTGTCAAGGTTGCGGCCGACCCTGGTAGCAGAAAGGATGTCGGAGCGGTGACGGTCGCGTTGTTCATCTACGCGTTACCTGTGTTCTGGTTGGGAATGATGCTACTTCTGATCTTTGGCTTCATGTTGCCTGAATGGACCGATGCCATGTGGGGAGTTCGTATTGGGTTCCCGCAGTATGGTACTATCAGCTATGACGTGTGGGAGATTGCACGGACAAGTCCGTTCGGCGCAATCATGGTTGCCGCGGACGTCTTGCGCCATCTCTTCCTACCCATGATCACTCTGGGCGTAGGTGGTTATGGCGGCTACTTCCTTTACATGAGGAACAACCTGATAGACGTGATGACCGAGGACTACATCCTCACGGCGAGAGCCAAGGGACTGGACGAGAACCAAGTGCTTTACAAGCACGGCATGAAAAACGCGATGCTGCCAATGGTCACGGTCATAGCAATGACCATGGGCTTCTTGATTAACGGAGCGACGCTTACTGAAACGGTCTTCACTTGGAGAGGCCTAGGGCGATTCATCTTCGACAGTCTGTTGCTGATGGACTATCCTGTCATACAGGCAATCTTCATGATTATTGCGATAACAGCCATTCTAGCGAACTTCGTAGCAGACCTGCTCTACGGTGTTCTCGACCCGCGCATCAAGTACGGATAGTCTTCTAGGGAGATCAAATATGCTGAGCTCTGTGCTCAGCCCCCCTTCTTTTTTCCCTCAACGATCATTACATCTAGTCTGTTTCTTTTTCGCGTCCTCACACACCTTCTTTTATATAAATGTTCTATTTTTGTATTAGACATTTTACACATCAAAGTACGGACATGTGAGGGCCCACACATTGGACACAAGATACACAACGCTTTTATTCGCGGCTGGCAATCGCACTTCATCCGATTCGGCTCGGAACGGAAAGGAGATAGAGAGAATATGCTTACCGATCGTAATAAGCGAATCCTGGCATTTACCCTCGTCACAGCCTTTGTTTTCATGGCGGTATCTCCAGCACTATCAAACGGTGCTGTCACGGTACCAAGCGACCTCAATGTAGGTCCTTTCGTGGACAAGATTGTGTACAAGGTAATTGGTGGCCAGGATCAGAGGGTCACTGCCATGCTGGCTGGTGACATCGAGATGGACAACAGCTTCTTTAATCCATCTCTGCTACCAACCCTGACGGCAGACCCTGACATCAGTATCTTTAGCGCTTTGAGAAACGGCTATGGTCACATTACCATTAACTGCCGTGACTACCCGCTAAACATCAGCGGCTTCAGAAAGGCTTTTGCTTTTGCCTTTGACAAGACTGCTGTCACGTCAGAGATCATGGACGGTTTCTCACAGGAGCACGACTCCCTCGTGCCATACCCGAACGGCTGGTGCATTGAGGATGAGCTCCCCTACCACTACTACACAGCTCAGGTAGACAGAGGTAATGCGCTCCTCGACAGTCTTGGCTTCGCCATTGACAACGCCACTGGCTTCCGAACTGCACCTGATGGTTCAGCTTTCGATGTCACAATCGAGTATGCTGCATCATCACCTGAGATTGCAGGTGGTACAGCCCAGATCGGTGTGGACGCACTCACAGCCCTTCATGTGAATGCTCAGACCAAGGCCTCGGACTTCAACGAGTACATCTCGAGGCTCGACAGCCACGGAGACTATGACATGGTCTTCTACGCCGTCAACTTCTACAGCAATGACGTAGACTGGCTGGCCTACTCATACTGGTCTGAGTACGCAAACACACCTCTGCAGAACCCAACAAACTTCGCCAATGAAACCTATGATTCATGGAGAGATCAGCTTCTGTACAGTACATCCTACGAGGATGTCTATGAGGCAGCTTCGGCAATGCAACTGATCCTCCATCAGAACGTCCCACGTCTAGTCGTGTACGAGAACACCTACATGCAGGCTTACAGGAACGACAAGTTCACTGGTCATGTCGAAGACCTTGGAAGGTACATCACTGGTCCTTGGACTATGCGCAAGATCCACAAGATCGACGGCACCCGTGGCGGAACAGTCCCGATTGCCATCGGTGTGGAGCCTGACAGCTTCAACATCTACGTGACCAACTCTGCTTACGCATCAGCTATCCTGAGTGAGCTTTGGCCAAGTCTGTACTCACTGGGTCCAGACCTCAACCCATGGCCCGATCTTGCTGAGAATCTCTTGATTGAGACACACGCTGACAACCCTGCGGTTCCTGAGGGCCATACTCGATTCACAGTAGATATCATCCAGAATGCAACCTGGAGTGATGGCACACCCATCACCGCTGATGATGTCGCGTTCACCTACACGTACGCCTTTGAGAGCGGACAGTATGGTAACCCCGCCATCTCAGGTCTGACTGATCTGGTGGCTGCATACGCACCAACCACATACAGAGCAGTGATCGAGTTCAGCACAGAGTCCTACTGGCACTTCAGCAACTTCGCCTACAGAACCGTCATTCCGAAGCACATCTTCAACGATGTGGATGGAATCGGCTATGAAGGCTGGGATCAGTGGAACCCCGTGTTCGACCCCAATGAGCCCAATGTCAACTGTGGTCCGTTCTCCTTCACCGACTACGAGTCTGGTGAGTTCTACGAGATCACAGCTAACCCGAACTATCACTACTTCCCACCACTTCCGGAGACAACCACAACAACCACAACAACCACAACAACCACAACTCCGACCACTGGTGGTTTCAACGCCACACTTGCCCTCGTTGCAGGTGCAGTTGGTGCTGCAGTAGTGATTCTTGTCGGTGGCTTTGTGCTGCTCAGGCAGAAGTAGAGTCAACTAAGTAGAGGGGATTTTTCCCCTCCCCCTTTCTTTTTTCATCAGCACTCGCTACGTATCAGTGAAGGCGAGTGTTGTCGCCTCGCCCATTGCGCGAAGGGCAGTGTCTTTAATTGGTGAATGAAACCATCTCTCGGGAATTCTTGATGGTTGAGATTGACCGACAGCGACTGGAGATGATAGGTGCCTCAGCACTTCCGCTCCTACTGGGTGCCGGACTTGCTTTCCTGGTATTGGACTCTAGTGTCATCGGTGACGTTTTGGCACGGAACAGTCTTCCTTTCTCTCTCTACGATATACTCCTGCAGGTGGTCATCTCGAGTGGCCTTGGTACGCTCGTCGTTCTGGCCCTGTATTGGACGATTCAACGACGCGGTGCTGGTACGAAGAGGGCCATCGTTGCATTCATTGTTTCGCCTCTCCTCACAGCATCATTCTTCCTCGTCGGTCAGTCGCTACTACTGATAGTCTTCAAGGGCACCACGCCCTCCATAGTCCCGAGTCTTCTCTCCCTTGCATCATTGAGCGTTCTCCTGATGTCCTTTGCATTCATCATGATGGACTCCGTGCCCTCTGGAATGAAGAACTTCTTCGTGGCTTTCTACGGTAGTGTGTTTGGGACCTTTCTTGGAATCATCTTCATCACAGCCAGCATGTTCGTGTTGGTGATCACTGTAGTGTTTGAGGACTACTTCCTCACTCGATACTCTCCATCTGCGGAAGCGGTCATGGATCCCACGGCAGGCGCTGATCCCTTCGACTTTACGCGGATTGAGTCCGAACGGACTGTGGTCGGAGTCGGGGACTACATTGCATTCTCTCTCATATCCGCGCACTCCCTAATCTTCTTTCCACTGTACGTGTGGGCGGCATCTCTCATTCTCGCCTTCATCGGCATTGTGATCAATGTGACGGTTCTCGCTCGAAAAGATGAGATACTGTCCGGAATCCCACTTCCTGCCATTCTCGCGTTATTTCCATGGGTAGTCCATCTCCTGTCGCTGTCGATGCCCGCGTAGGTCCAGCTGCGTGGAGCGCAAGTGCCTTATTTGAGAGAGGACACCACTTTCATTGTGGATTGGGATGATATCAAGCGAACGAACACAGAATGCAATTGTTGCCATCATGATAATCATAGCCCTAACGAGTTCTGTATTCTTGGCATCCAACGCTGCCTACTATACAGGAAGCTATTCACTCGCCGGACGAATGCAGATCACTCTCGTCGACATCACGGCGTCCAACATCGATCCGGCGAATGCTTCCGTGTTTCCTAGACTTGCACTCACATTCAATCTCAAGACCACCTCGGCCATGGATGGCAATGTGCGGATAACCTTCATGGGCGCTGCCGTCACACTGAATGATGACGTTCTCTCGTACATGCCCTTCGCTAGGACAATTCCTCTTGATGAACAACCTGTGCACCCTGGCTATGACGTGAATGTGACTCTCTCTCGCACTTCAAGCACTGAGGAGGACCGTGCAACAATCATCAACGCCTTCCAGACAGATTACTGGAATTGGACGATTGTCTTTCGGTATTCATTCATCACGTTCGATGAGACTGGCTCCATCGTCTGGGACTATACTGTCTTCAGGGTCTTGGGTGTGGACCACATCCTCTAGCCCCGATGTATCTTGTCCTTCAGAAGGGTGATTCTTGACACGTCGATGGGGTCAACTCCTCGCAGGTCTGCCCATGCAAGAGTGACTGCATCAAGGTAGTGAGTCAGCGAGAGCATCTCTTCTATCATCGAGTCCCCTACTGCACGAAGAATCAGTGGCCTATATCCAAGGTTCTCCAAGACTTCCGTCGTCGTCTTGATCCGCCTGTCATTCTCTTCTCGACCGATCCCCGATCGAAGGATGACTGGACACAATAGCTTTGCTCTCCCGGACGTGAATCCTTCAATCTCATTGTGATTGGCCTCTGGAATGGTCGAGAAGAAGGCCTCGGTCTTTGCATTCTCATTCGTCTGACACTTTGCCCTGTAGGCAACTGGTACGAGGTGATCGGCTCCCATGAACACCGGGATTCTCCCTAGCAGGTCGCCGGCCGTGTCTTCGGGTGGTCTCCATTGACTGTCCCATGACTTCACCATCTCTTCCAGTTTCAACCCCACTGTCTTGAGGTCTGTGAGCTGGAGGTTGCACAGTGCTTCTGTCAGCGGCAGTACTTTCGCCAAGATGAGCGGAAGGGCGGCTCTTGGTGGGAGACCTTCTGGGAGGGACAAGAGATGTCTGGACTCTCGGGACAGGGCTCCTCCTGATGTCACACAGAAAGTCGGTGAACCCCTCCGGACTGCCTCCCTGTGGGCCGCCAAGGTTTCTTCGGTGTTCCCGGAGTAGCTGACTGCGATCATGACATAGTTGTGGTCGACATACTCGGGGATGCTATAGTCATGGATGGAGAGCACTGGGGTCTTCGTTCGACTCTGTAGGAGCGAGACCGTGTACTGATTGGCGATGGAACTCCCTCCCATTCCAAGAAGGCATATCCCATGCAACCCGTCATGTCGCAGGTCTGTGCATGCTCTCAACATTGCCTCTTCCAAAGGGTCAGATTCGAGCAATCTTGGGAACGCTCTGACAAGACTGTGCATGTCGTCCGTGTCGGTGTTGCTTGGGAGAGTCATTTCATCTCTTCATGTTCTCTCCTCTGACTTATAGATGTCGACATCCGATGTGTAGACCGATTTCTTGATGAGGCAAGACTAAAGTGGAGCCTCCCTTCAGGCACCAGACACGTAATCGGAGGACGAATATTGGGAACAACAAGGACTCATGCTTCAGACCGACAGCAGCTCCACTTCATCTCTGGTAAGCAGAGACTGACTGCCATCCTGAGCTCCCCATCCAAGTCAATGATCGGCACGGTGGTTCTCCTCCACCCACATCCCCGGTTCGGTGGTGGGATGAACGACCGAGTGCTCATGGTCATGGAATCGGCTCTCCTCGAAGAGGGATTTGTATGTCTAAGGTTCGGGTTCCGTGGTTCTGCTCACTCTCCATCAGGCTACTCTGGCGTTGGTGGCGCAGTTCAAGACACATTCGCTGCCATTGAGGCAGCTGCTCACCTTGTTTCCTTTGACGTCATGGGTATCGTTGGATACTCCTTTGGCGGATCGACAGCGCTACGTGTCGCAGCCCGATGTCGGCCCGGCTTTCTTATCACCCTGAGCGCCTCACAAGCCTTCGTACTTGAAGGCTCCCATGATGTCGCAGACCTGTCAGCAATAGAGTGCCCAACACTCATGTTTCATGGCGACGCTGACACATTTGTTCCCCTGTCCGATATGGACAATCTGAGCAAGTGTCTTTGTACTGATACAAAGACAGTCATTCTCAAGGGCGAAGGACACTTCTATGAGCATTCCCTTGATGTGGTGGTGAGCGAGATCAAATCCTTCTTGCGTGAGATTGGTCTGACTCAGTAGTTGGGCCCAAAGGTAATCTTAAGTAGCGCTCGATTTGTGAAGGGGCCGTGATGGACTCATGCTGAGAGCCTTGATATTCGATATGGACGGAACGATCACCGCCCTGACCCTGCCCCTTGAAGACATGAGGCGGGATACCAAGGCTTACTTCATATCCAAGGGTCTCCCCCCAAAGCTGCTCGAACCTGCAGACGGTATCTCCAGTTCCACAGCCAAGGCGCGAGAATACTTCTTGAAGGAAGGAATGGGCCTGGCTGAATGGAATGCAATGGAATCGGACGTGGACGCCATTCTAAGCCAGCATGAGGGCATGGCAGCGCGCACTGCAGCTCCTCTGGAGGGCTCTCTGGAAATCGTGAAGAAGATCCGGCAACTTGGTTTGAAGACGGCGATTCTGACCAACAACGGTCGTCCTGCCGTCAACCGAATTCTGGACCAGATTCCACTCAGAGAGTATTTTGACATTATTCAGACACGTCATGAATCTCCGAAACCGAAGCCCTTCCCTGACGGTCTCTTGAGGATCATCGAGCGACTGGGTCTAGACCGGAACGAGGTCATCTATGTCGGGGACGCAATGATTGATGGAGTCGCCGCACAACGGGCTGCAATCGAGTTCTGGGGTGTCGCAACCGGCGAGACCTCAGCCTCAACTCTTCTTGATGCTGGAGCATCCAGAGTCTTCCCCTCTCTCAAGGCACTCTTGGATTTCCTTGAAGACGAGATGCGTTCACAGGGCTCGTGACCGTTTGTTAAGGTCCTATGGGTAACTCTTTCCTCTTCAGCAGGGGGCTCATAGTGAGTTCCTCCGCACGGATAGGCTTTGGAGGACTTACGTTCTCATACTTCTGGAAATGGCGCGAAACCGCTGTAGAGTCAATCTCTCGGGAAAGATGGGCATCGATTCCCCCGACTCGCTATTATATACTCAGACTGGTGTACGTTCCCTTGTGACACTCTTATTCCAGCTCACAGGGCATTCGCTATATGAGGTAGACAACCCAATGACTATTGACACAGGAACCTATCTGGTCCTCCACTCCGCCACTGGCGCCTTCACATGCAAGTACCCTCCGGTTCCAAAGACTTGGAACCATATTAATCGCCCTCACGTTGCCCTGCTTCTGCAGAATGAGAATGGTATCTTCCCTGTCTTCCTGTCACAACCTCAGAGGAAGTCTGACAGGCACCGATATGCACTTGAAACGACTGACTTGACCCGCCTCCCCCCTCAGTCGATCATTGAGGTACGTTACAACGAGTCACAATATGCATACTATAGGAGCGAAGGGACCTTCTGGACCAAGGTCGCCGAGGCGAACGATCCCTTTATTGTTGAGGTCTTCTCTCACGGATACACCCCGGTTTCATTGAACTTGGCCCATACGCCCTGAATTGCTCTTATCGATTCACGTCGGCAGAAACCGTACGCTCCATCTCAGACTACTCAATCTGTCTTGAGACTCTGCCTTCACATGAATTCCTGATGGCTGCAAGACGGGTCAAAGTGTGAGGAAACACCAGACGTGAAAACGAGGTTCGCATGGTTGCTTTTCGCTTGAGGAGGGAGAGGATGTTAGGAGGGGTTGCCGGTGTTCCTCACACTCTTACCTGTGATTACTCAAATGTGTTATTAAGCGTTGCGGAATATCCAATCGCCTATTGGAGTTACTGCGAAACTCGCAATACTCGATAACAAACGTTCAAAAAACGACAAAATCCTCAGCTCTCCTTCAGTGTGTGCTCTCTATCCTTCACCGAAGTGATCTCACAACTCCAAGATGCAGTCTGAATCCTCCGCATTATCCCATGCGACCATACGGACAGCCCTCCAGACATCCTCTGCTTGTAGTAATCTTGTCCGCAATACGAACTTACCTTAAATGCATTCACAACTATTACATATTGAGGCCAGGGGGCCTTCTCTCTCAGAAGCAGTTTCTCTCCTCCTTCCTTCCGTGTTCTCTGCGGCCCCCTCCTTTCCTTTCCACTCTCCCTCGGCTCTTTATGATCCCTTCACATGGTGCGACTATGGTCAATACAGTCTGAGAGGGCCCGACGGTTGTATGAGATACACTTATATCCTATGAGTTACTATTATATCTTGGACTGGGGGTCCGATACGACCATCATCTTGAATCATGTCACTCCCTCCCTCTCTCCCAATGTCCGACCTAACGGCGATGTCCAACTCGCTTGTTCTTCGGGCCCCCTCCGCTATTCTTTGACACACTCCATTCATCCATCAACTTTTAAAGGGGTAGACAGGGTGCCAACGCGAGGAGACCAACTGTGTCTGTGGCAAAGAAAGCTGTTGAAAGTACCCTTCGCAAGATTATGAACTATACTGCTGAGATCATCATATCCATCTTCCTGTTGGTGATCATCTGTTTGCCACTCGCCTTCGCCGTGCCGATGTGGCTTCAGCATATTGTGCTCGGAGCACCAAGGACCAGTCTCCTTTTCGACCCAGTGTTGATGTTCGGTCTGGACGGCGCCTTCTTGATTACGCTCTTCTTGGGCTTTGTCAGTTTCTTTCTCGGGTATCTCTTCATCGCAAGAATCAAGTCCGGTCTTGAAACCGAGCAGGTCATCGAAAGTGAGGAAGATGCCGGCCTTGAGGAAAGAGAGGACTTGACTGAACCGGTCGAAGAGAAAGCCACTGAGGAGCCTGCAATCGAAGAGGAAGTAGAAGAAGAAGAGGAAGAAGAGGCCTCGTCAGACGAGTGACTTGTTCGAAACCTCCTCCATATCTCTTGCCTACTCCAGATTGATCTTCTCGGCAAGCTTGTCCACTAGGCCTGCAAAGGCCTTTGCCGTCCTCGAGTCCGGGTCTTCCACCACGAATGGTGTACCCTCGTCACTCAGAGTGATAACTCTCGGATCAAGTGGCAATGTTCCTAGATGCGTGATACCATAGTCTTCAGCTGCCTTCTTTGCGGCACCTTCACCAAAGATCTTGTACGCCTTGCCGCACTCGGGGCATACGAACTCGGCCATATTCTCAACTATTCCCAGAACAGGAACATTCATTCGCTCAACCAGTTGAATGGCACGTCGGGCATCCATCACTGCCACTTCCTGGGGTGTGGAAACTATCACCACACCGTCGATGTCGGGGATGGATTGGAGAATGCTCAGAATCTCGTCTCCCGTGCCTGGAGGCAGGTCTACGACCATTACGTCGAGATCACCCCACCTCACCTCTGAGAGGAACTGACTGATTGCCTTTGCAACAAGTGGTCCTCTCCATGCTACTGCGTCATCCGAGTTCCTCAGAAGGAAAGCCATGCTCATCACTCGGACACCGAGTGGTCCTTCAACAGGTTCGATTACATTTCCCTCTGCGTTCGGATGGCGTCCATCCAGACCCATCAGTTTGGGAACGTTCGGACCATAGATGTCAACATCAAGGATGCCGGCAGTCTTTCCCCGTTTGGCAAACGACATCGCGAGATTCGTCGCCACGGTTGTCTTTCCAACGCCTCCTTTTCCAGAAAGGACAACTATCTTGTGCTTGACCCCTTTCATGTTTTCTGCAACTTCCGGGGGTACCATTGACTTTGTCATTAGAATCAGCTCAGATTGGGCCGAATCTAGTTATTAGATAAAACTTCAGTTATGGTCATCATTTCAGGAATGACCTTTGAATGCGGCCAATACTTGCCGGGCCAAGGCCTCATTGCTTGCCGCCACGAAGCTCATCCTCACGTCCGGCCCGATAGGGAGATGGAGCCTGTCGCCGCTCTCTTCAATGACGAAGCCCCCTGCTTCGAAGACCATGTGAGTTCCGCTGATATGGACAATCGGTAGGATGCCTCGAAGGTCCGCCATCCCGTCGAGAGACCCTGATGCAGTCCAACAGAGGTCGAGCAGGTTGCTGGCTGTGCGTCTGATGTCGTGCAACGCCTCCAATGCCCGATGAGACCCGTCCCCGAATCCATCGAACCATGATCTATTGGTATCATATGAGATGATGGCGTCACCTATGTCCACAGGTAGGGCCGGTGACACTGGTCTTCCATTTCTCGTGACGCCCTGTCCTTGAACGGCAATGTATCTCTCCTTGGTGAAGAATGACTCTATGACGCTCACCTCGATATCGTCGGTGGTCATAGTCGGTTTGAACGGTATCGCAGAGATGCCAGCAGTAACAAGTGGGATGTTTCTCTCAAGGTTCGACGATCCATCGACTGGGTCCACCACTACAAGATAGTCCGGCTCCCCCTCGCATGGGACCATTCCTCTCTCTTCAGTCAGGATAGAGAAGGCGACACCGGACTCGTGGAGCACTCTGATTATCTCATCCTCGGCTTGGGCATCCAGGAGCAGAGTGTGATCTCCGTACGCATTCTGTCCTCCAGTCTTCAGAGTCTGCTTGTCCATGTTGTCGAGTACCAGCGTCTTTGCAGCGTCTACGGCGTCCAGGAGTATGTTGACGAGTTTCATGGATGAAGACCCATTGAGAGGCTTAGGGGACGTCTTATCTTTGTTCCGTGTAACAGATTACAATTGTTTAAATGGTTCAGCACACGAAGAGGACTTGGAATTAGAAAGGTGGTTGCCATGGGCTTCCTGAGCGGCAAGAAAAAGGTTGACACTGAGAGAGGAATCCTTGAGATGAAGGGCACCATGAATGCCCTCACACTCCGAATCAGACGATTGGAGACCAGAATGGCCGAGGAGCACAAGAGTGCTAAGGAGGCTATGAAGAATGGCAACCGCTCTCTGGCTCGATCCCACCTGACCATAGTGGCAGATCTTGAAAACCGCCGTGGGCGATATCAGCAACAGTTTCTGACTCTGGAAACTGCGCTACTGAATCTGGAAGAGGCAGAAACCCAGTCGGAAGTGCTGAGGGCATTCGGCATTGCCAACGCCGCTCTCACTGAGGCCAGGTCTATGTTGCGCCCTGAAGAGATACAGATGCAGCTTGACAAGTTGTCAGAATCTTTCGAACACATCTCCATCGCTGGAGAACTCCTATCGGAAGACCTCTCTGGTGCAGACACCACAGTCGAAACAGATGAACGCATCAAGCGCCAGCTTGACGCCATGGAGGCTGAGGTGCTGCTTGAGAAGGAAGGTGTCCTTCCTCCTCTGGATGCCGAAGGTGAGAAGGCGTCTGCCGAGAGTAAGGGTGAGGGCACACAGGAGAAGCGCATCGACGAGCTCCTTGCAGATCTCGAGCAGGAGGCCCGTGAGGAAAGAGAACGAGAGGCCGAAGGTTAAGGTCTCTGATTCAAGCGCAGGTGTTCTTTACCTTGGCCATACAACTGGTTGTCTTTGACGTAGATGGGACTCTCACGAAGCACAGTAGTGTGTGGTGGCGTCTCCATGAAGCCTTCGGAACCACAGTAGAGGGGAAGATGTACTTCGACCAGTACTTCGCAGGAAAGCTCTCCTATCAGGAGTGGGCTGACCTCGATGCAGGGCTCTGGGTCGGAGAACCAATCGACAAGGTCATGGATGTCGTGCGAGCCACAGAACTGGTTTCCGGTGCCAAGGAGACAATTGACGAGCTCCACAAACACGGCCTTCACACAGCCATACTCTCTGGAGGCCTTGACATCATGGCCAACGACATAGCTCGACGTGTCGGAATAGAGTACGTCTTGACCAACAGGCTGATTCACAAGGACGGCGTCATCACTGGCGACGTTGACATATTGGTTGGATGGGGTGAGAAAGTCCAGGAGATCCAACATGTGGTTGAACACTTCAGTATCCCCCTTGAGAAGACGGCGTTCGTCGGAGATGGAAAGAATGACGTGAGTGTGTTCTCTGTTGTCGGCCTGTCCATCGCCTTCAACCCTGAACATCAAGAGGTGGCTGATGCCGCACAGGTGGTCATCAATGACGACGACCTGAGAGCAATCCTCCCGTATGTTTTTGGCGAGGGTCACGACCGTGGGAAAGCAAAGACGTAGACTTGCTGAAGGAGTTCACTGTGTCTTCCGACAAGCTGCAACCGCGACAATTCATCATGGCATGTCTGAGGTGGCGCAACGAGATTACAGACGGCGGTGACAGTTTCTGGAGTCACTGACTGTCAATAGTAGTGGTATCTTGTGTGGATCCTCTCAGGTTAGTGTATCTTGAGCCATTTCCTGTATTGAGAAGGACCACGTCTTCATCATAGTCAATCTTGCCGGACTCAAGCAGGTTTCTCAATCCTGCAATGGCGACAGCCGACTCGGGGCATATGTTCATCCCTTCCATCTTGCCCACCATGCTCTTGATCTCGACAATGTCTTGGTCTGCCACAGCCACTGCTCCCCCTCCCGAGCGCCTGAGAGCCTGGAGAATCAGTCTACCTGCAAAGGGGCTCGGGACTCGAAGGCCCAAGGCCTGCGTGCGACCGTTCATCCAGGGCTCAATCGTATCCAACCCCTTCTCAAAGGCATGGACAATAGGTGCGCATCCTCCACTTTGTGCTGCGAACATCCTGGGACGCTCCCTCCCTATGAGTCCAAGGGCCTCTAACTCATCAAATGCTTTCCATATGCCGATGACGGCCGTTCCCCCGCCTGTGGGACAGATCACGATATCGGGCACTCTCCATCCGGACTGCTCACAGATTTCGAAGCCGAGAGTCTTCTTTCCTTCCACTCGATAGGGTTCTTTCGTCGTGGAGAGTACTGTCCAGTCCCCATTCATCTTGTTCATCTCCCTGCCCGCATCTGAGATGTCCCCCTCCACACTGATTGTCTCAGCACCGAAGAGGCGACACTCATCGAAGAACGGCCTTGGTGTGTCTGCAGGCATAAAGATGGTCGCCTTGGCACCAGCAGCAGCACAGTATGCGCTCATCGACACGGCTGCGTTTCCCGCCGAGGGAAGAGCGAACTCATTGACTCCAAGTTCTATGTGCTTCGACACTGCAGTGCAGAGCCCGCGGTCTTTGAAGCTCGCAGTGGGGTTCTGGGACTCGTCCTTTATCCTGAGCATCTTGAGACCTAGGTGCTTTCCCAGCCGCCGGGGAGTGAGCATCGGTGTCCATCCTTCTCCTAGGCTGATTACATGGAGGGGAGATTTGACAGGCATTAGCTGAGAGTACCGCCACATTGAATTGACCTGAGACGGGAATTGACCCTTCTCCACATCCTCACGAGCCTGCGTCGTGTCGTATTTTGCGAACAGGGGAGAGCCACACACGCAGTAGGTGGAAAGTGCATCTGCCGAGTACTTCCTGTGACACCGCGGGCACTCCAAGTGGGTTATATGAGAAATCACAATGGCCATGCCTCTTACGTGCACAATCACGCTTATTTGTAGTATAGGTCATTGGAGAAACACGGAGTTTCTCGGAGCTGGACCCTTGTGAGCAAGTTGAGACGAACAACGATGCCCTTCACCGCAGTTGTTGGCCTTGACAAACTGAAGCTTGCTCTGGTGTTGAATGGCATCAACCCCCTGATTGGCGGTGTGCTCATCTCTGGACCGAAGGGGACTGGCAAGACCACAGTTGTCCGTGCCCTCGCTGACCTGTTACCTGAGGTCTCTGTGGTTCGCGACTGCCGGTTTGGCTGCAATCCTTCAACACCTGACCTTCTCTGTGAAGACTGCCGCTCAAAGCTGGCAGCCGGTGAAGAGTTGGTGTCTGTCACCAGGAAGATGAGAGTTGTGAACCTCCCTCTCTCTACCACTGAGGATCGGCTCATTGGTTCATTAGACATCGAGCGTGTGCTCAAGGAGGGCATTCAGGCATTGCGACCCGGCATCCTTGCTGAGGCCAATCAGAATGTCCTGTATGTAGATGAAGTGAATCTCTTGCCAGACCATCTGGTCGACGACTTGCTGGATGCAGCTGCGACCAAGATTAACGTCGTGGAGCGCGAAGGCATCTCAATCTCTCACCCGGCTGACTTTGTGTTGATAGGGACAATGAACCCTGAAGAGGGTGAGTTGAGACCCCAACTACTCGACCGGTTCCCACTTCACGTATCCGTTGCCGCGCACCATAGTATCGATGAGCGGATGGAGCTGGTACGCCGGAACCTCGCCTTCGAGGACGACCCTGACAAGTTCAGAGAGGCTTGGGATGTTCAACAGAATGAACTTCGGGCACGAATCTCAAGGGCAAAGGAGATTCTGGGAAAGGTCATACTTCAGGAAGACAAGCTTCGTGCCATTGCCATGGCCTGTGACGCACTGGAGGTAGACGGAATGCGGCCCGACATCGTGATCAGCAAGACCGCAATCACACATGCCGCCTTCGAGGGACGACCCATCGTCACTCTTGAGGACATGAAACTGGCCTCCCAGCTGGCACTGAGCCACAGGACCCGAAGGGGCGGTCTCTTGGAACCTCCTACACCTGACGACATCGACCGTGCCATCACAAAAGCTGCAGAGATCTCAAAGAAGAAGAGTTTCCGCAAGTCTCCCACGGAGGTCCCCCCCGATGATGACGACGGAGTGAAGGGGACACGACTGAGTGGCGGGAGTTTTGGTCGCCAGTCTTCCTTTGCCACCTATGGGCGACAAGAGGGCAAAAAAAAAGAAGCCTCGAAAAAGTAAGGAAACCTCAGGGTGACCCCATTCGTGGAACCATATGCGCTGTTCTGATGGTGGTCATCATCCCTTTTCTTGCGTGGGTTTACATCAGTCCCATCAACTGGCTCTTTGGCACTACCTTCCTCCAGTTTCCAACAATCCCTGCTCTGATAATTGATGCAGTGATCTACTTCCCCCTCATGTATCGTCTGGTGAAGAAATGGCTTGATGTCATGACTCGACGGAAGAGCGGACCGGCAGCTGGAATTGACACGGTGGAACCTGGAAAGGGGTGTCCTGAACCCGGAGATGAGTGGGGTTTGGCCACTCGACCGTACTCTCCGCAGAAACCGGACACGATTACAGGCTCCAAGTCTGAGATACGAGAGTCTCCCCTGGGTCTCGATGACGGTTTCTTTGTGAAGGCTCCGAACATTGAAGCGGGTGAAGAGCTCTTTGACCTTGCGAAACTGCATCAACGGGCAATGGTCCGTTCGAGAGTGTCGTCCGGCGGATGGATCAAGAAGCGAGTCAGTTCGAGGGCCACAGGGTTTCTCAAGGCCTCTGACCCACAGAAGCATGGGCGGCCAGTACGTTCTCGAGTTCCGACGGGTGATGTTGGATCCATTTATGTCCCCTCCACAGTGATGGCTGCAGTGGCGAGAGCAAGCACGGGCAGGTCTCTGCCTGTGAGAATCACCCGCGATGACATACGTGAGAGCGTCTTCACTGGGAGAAGCCCCCTGACTGTGATCCTCGTCATTGATGTGAGTCTATCGATGAAAGGCAGTATGGAGCAGGTCCGTAGACTCCTTCGTCGAATAGAGAGTGAGACACGTGGTTCAAAGAACCGGACCGGGATCATTGCATTCAAGGACAGCGGCGCCATTGAGGTACAGGTACCCACCACGAACTGGAACAAAATCTATCGCGCGCTCGGACGACTACGGGTTTCCGGGCTGACTCCCCTCGCCGAAGGACTTCGTAAGGCAATGGAATCGATCCGCCGCGAGAGGATGCGGAATCCAGATGTCGAGCCATTCGTGATAGTCATTTCTGACTTCGCTCCAAACATTCCCCTCGCGCAGTCTGTTGGCCCCGGTCATGCACAATACACCCCCGTTCAAGACCTCATCAGGACGGCAAGACTGATTCGAAAACAGAGAGTCCGGCTTGCCTGTGTGAATGTCGACACCACGCAAACACACTGGACAAGGCTCCTGAAGAGGCCTTACCATGATGCCCTGGAACTTGCGGCCATGCTTCGAGCACGCAAGGAAGGATTCAACGATCCGATTGAAGCAATCCTCGCCTCCGATTCCTTCAGAAAGACCTTCGGTGCCTATCTTGTGGCCCGAGCTGGCGGTGGACGTGCGTATCTGTCGAACGAGCTGATGTCCGAGAAGTCCATCATCAGTGCGCTTCTCAGCGCAATCCGATTGAAGTCTCGGCTCAGGGAAGCGGACCTCAGAGCGGTGGAGGTCTATCTCTCAAAGTAGATTCCTGCCTTCTCGATTAGGTTATTAACTCACTGAGTCAGTCAAGAGTGCGCACGGTGTTCGACAGGAACCTCATGTCATAGTGAGCATGGAGTGCCCAGTATTGGGTGTCGATGAACTTGCTTTTCATGCATGAGGTACAGGACCCGTGCGCACCTTGGAGGAATCATCGAATGATCCCCGGCAAAGTTCCACCCGACATCCTGCGTGAAATTGTCTTCAAGAAATTGGGAACCGCTGACCCTGATGTGGTGTTGGGACCTGAACTTGGTGAGGATGCGTCTCTTGTCAAGGTGGGTGACAGTGTACTGATCGCCGCCACAGATCCAATCACAGGCTCCGTCGAAGATGTGGGTTGGCTTGCAGTGCATGCTAATGCCAACGACATCGCCACGTTCGGCGTCCGCCCCAGATGGTTTCTCGCGTCGATAATCCTCCCATCCCAGAGTACTGCGGACGACCTGAATCAAATAGTGAGCCAAATCGATCAGGCTGCGAAATCCCTCTCCATTGCAGTAGTGGGCGGTCACTCGGAAGTGACTGATGGAATCGACAGGCCCATCGTGGTCGGGTTCATGCTTGGAGTGACAGAGGAGGGCAAGTACGTCACTTCGGGTGGGGTGTCACCCGGTGATGTCCTCGTCATGACAAAGACCGCGGCAATCGAAGGGACCTCCATACTGGCCTCAGAGGGCCGAGAGAAGCTGGCTCACCTGCTGGGCTCGGATACTGTGAGGGATGCGATTGAACTGCGACAGCATGTGAGCGTTGTGGCCGAAGGAGTGGCCGCCTTCGAGACAGGGCATGTCACCGCAATGCATGATCCCACAGAGGGAGGTCTCGCCAACGGCATTCTGGAGATGTGTGATGCCAGTGGTGTAGGATGCGTTCTCGACATTCAATCCATTCCGATTCATGAGGCCACCAAGCGGATTTGTGAGACCCTTGTGATTGATCCATTGGCTCTCATCAGCAGTGGGAGTATGCTCATTGCTTGCAGAGGTGATTCCTACGAGGAGGTCACTAGTGCAGTGAGATCACTGGGGATTGAAGCAACAGTGATTGGCAAGTTCGTGCCCTCTCAGGAGTTTCGAAAGACCTCTGACGGTGTCGAGATACAGCGACCGTCCACTGATGCTCTCTGGTCTGCGCTTCAGAAACTTGAGCGAATGTGAGTACTTGGCTATTGTCACTCTGCTAAGCCATAAACTCCTCGAGTCGTCTTATATCATCAGCAGTGATAGAATCGATGACAATCGGAGTCAGAGCAATGTTCTGTCTGACGAGCACTTCGTAGGCGTCAGTTTTCTCAGGAGGTTTGCATTCGTGAGCAATGTACCAGTAGTAAGGTCTGCCGTTTGGGTCCATTCGTTCTTCAACTTCGTTGTACATTCGAATCATCGTAGGTTTCACGATGACTAGGTCCGAATCGTCGTCCACATGGGATGGGAAGTTCAGATTGAGCACGCTCACCCGTTCGGGCATTCCCTCCTTGAGGACCTTCATAATCAGTTGCTTTGTCACCTTACAGACAGTTTCAAAGCATGGGTTGTTCCCTGTTGTGTGAAACCATTCGTGAGGCCTGGCCTGTTGTGAGACTGCAATGGCAGGAATCCCCCTGAGTGCGGCCTCCATAGCAGCACCGACAGTTCCGCTGGTCAGCATACTCTGGTATCCAACGTTGGCCCCAGTGTTTATCCCAGAAACGACCAAGTCCAGCTTTTCGTAGAATGCCTCTGCCAGTATGACAGAGTCCGCAGGTGCTCCGTCATGAGCGACGAAGCTGTATCCTCTTCGCTTGTGTTTCTCAGTGATGCGAATCGGTCTCTTGAGTGTGAGGGCCTTTCCCGTGGCGCTTCTCTGGCCGTCCGGGACCACCACAAAGAGATCCACCTCTTCCTTCAGGGCGTCGGCAAGACTCAGCATGGCATCACTAAGGGGGCCATCATCGTTGGTCAGACAGACTCTGTACACGCTTGTTCTCTCCAATAGCGAGGCGTCTGCACGCACTTCTGGAGATAGATAAACCTGATGTTATTAAAAAGAGAGGGTTGTGGAAGCGTCCTAGCGATGCTTCCACTCCCGGCATGACGAGTACTTCGTCAGTCTACAGATCGTAAGCCTTGAGGGTCTTTCGCTTGTTGTCAGTTGTCCTCTTGGCTGCTGCATTGAGAAGTTCTTCAACTTTCTTGTCCAATGCACCGTAGAAGTCCCCACTAACTTGGAGATTCTTTTTCTTGGCGAAATCCTGTACTGCTTTCTTGACAATGAAACTCATTTTCACATTATTCCTCCAAAGAGTGCTCTAGATGGCGTTCTCGACCCTTAAAAGGCTTGTGAGAGAACCCTTCAGGAGCGCGTTTCCGCCCACTCTCCGCACTTGTGTGCGTATACACCAAAATCTCCACAGCATTCTGATGTTTGTGGGCCTTCGATAAGGAAGTCCTCAAAACACCTAAAAGACCCACCCGCTAGGATGCAATAGGACTCTGTCCTGAGGTGAGGTCTGGCCATGAGATACGCTCATGGAATAATGTTTGGAGCAATGCTTCCGGGAGTGATATTCCTGGGCTCGATGGTGATCAGTGTGACTGGCTACGGTGCAGATGCCGTGGTCCTTGCAGCCCTATGGGATATCTATGTGATCTGGTTTCTCACCTCGATAGCCCTATTGATTCTCCCGTTGGTTCTTGTCTACTTTGTGAGACGTGACATGTTCAAAGAGTTCATCATCTTTGAGGCGGGAGGCATGGGCATCTTTGCACCACTATGGTTGGCTCTGACCACAGACATGTCAGGGGTTTCCTTCACCACCCTCTTCACACAGGGTGTGGTCGGAGGCATTGTTGGGTTTGGTCCTTCGGGGACAATCGAGCCCATCGATGTGAGCAACATCGTGCTGGTGCCCCTTCTTGCTGCCTCGGTGATTTTCGGAGTCTACATCCTCAGGCCATCCTTTCTGGCAAGGTACAGTGGTCGGACCGAGCTCCCTGAATTGACCGCCCTGAAGAAGTCCGCGACATCTCCGGAAGAAGAGCTTGACGCAGAGATGCCCGGAGTTGCCCCTCCCGTGGCTACCCCTGATACGGTGGCAGACCTTCGGGATCTTCTAGTCGAACTCAGCACGCCCGAACCCACTATCACTGTGATTCTCAGTTCCGGTATTGCCACAGTCCCTGACTTGGTGAGTACGAGCGCTGAACAGTTGGCGTCCATAGCAGGAATGGACCGCAGGTCTGCAGAGGCCCTTCTCATCGCCGCACAGAAGAAGCTCTGGTTCGGAGATATCTGAAGTTTACTCGATGCCACTTACACTGAAGTGATGGCATCCAGTGCGACCGTGATGAGGTCATCTAGAGGCGGCTTGCCCACAATCTTCGTTTCTTTCTCCACATTCTCACCAATCGCCACACAGACAGCTCCCACTCTCACCTGCCGGAGGTAGCCAATCACGAAGAGTGAGGCAGCCTCCATCTCAGTGGCAAGGACGTGGGTCTTCCTCATTAAGTCCCATCTTCGTTTCATGCCCTCCGGGTCCGCCACCAAGCTGGGGTACTCGCTGTAGAATGCATCCTTACTGTGTCCGACTCCGACATGGAACTTGGTACCCCTCCTTTCTGCTGCGCTCTTCAGAGCTTGAACCAATACTGGATCGGCAACAGCTGGGAATTCTACCGGCACATACTGCTTCGAAGTTCCATCATCTCTGACTGCGCCAGCGAAGATGACGAGGTCTCCCGTTGACACTGTGTGACTGATTGCACCTGAGGTTCCCACTCGAATGAAGGTCCTGCATCCGATTCTCACAAGCTCCTCTAGTGCTATCGCTGCAGACGGACACCCAATCCCCGTTGAACACACACCGACCGGGGTTCCATTCCACGAGCCCTTGAAGCTCCAGAACTCACGTCTTCGAGCAACCTCTGTCGCACTCTCAAGGAACTGCTCTGCTATCTTCTGAGACCTCTCAGGATCCCCCGGGAGAAGAACTAGTTCGGGAAACTCTCCCGGTGCAATGCCGATGTGGTATTCTCTCTCGTCTGACATGGCGCTACCCTCGAGTGCCTGTTGTAGAGGAGAAAAGGCTTTCGGACTACATCAGGGCAGGTTGGAGTTTCGAGTCCGTGCATAAATCTTAACTTGCTTCGACACAATACAGAATGATGGTAAGAATGAGAGAGGACGTGACAGAGCTTCAGAAGAGGATACTTGCTCAAATTAGCAGAGCAAATCGCCGCCCGTCGGCAATCGCCTCTGCACTTCGAAGGCGACATGTTGCATGTGAGCAGAATGATGTGGTGCTCGCGCTCATTGATCTTGAGAAGCGCGGTCTGGCCGAGCGCACTACAGCAAAGGCTTGGACTGCAACCAGCAAGGCCTCTTCGCTGATTGAGTAGAACCAGTCAATCATATGTACTTGACTATGGTATCGACCACATTGTAGGTCAGATGAGGATTCTTATTGCAGAAGGTGTTAGTGTAGATAGTGTTGCTTGTGACGATGTGTCCGTCGCTCTTCTCGAGGAGTGCTTCGAGCAAGACTTCTCCCTTTCCCTTTATCGGCAGGACGTGTGCTACTGCCATGACTACATCTGCTGCTCCCTGCTCCTTGAGTCTTTCCGCCGCCTTGAGAAGGGTGCTTCCACTCTTCGTGAGGTCATCGATGAGGATTACCTGCTTTCCGCTGACATCAAGCTCACCGTGGACGCAGACCTTGAAGGAGTTGGTGCGGGTCTTCCCGAAACCTTCACACTTGTAGCGTTCCTGAGCTCCCTCATCTGGAGCCACGATTATTGCGTCCTCAAATCCGAACTCCTTGGTGGCAAACTCCACCAGTTCAGGGATCACGTCAACTATCTTGTAGAGACCTCTGTCCTTCAGCTTCCGTACCCATTCCAGACTATCCGGAGCATGGGGACTCACGACCAGAACACGATTGCAGGCCTTGGCTATGGTCTCTATGGCCCATCGACCCGAGACCGCCTCTCCAGTCTTGAAAGATTTGTCTTGGAGTGCAAAGGGCTGAAACGTGAGAACGACTTCCACATTGGACGGTGGAACGATGGGAGTCGTCTTGTATTTCTTGTGACCTATCTTTTCTGTTCGCACTGGGCGCGATAGCAGATCTAGAAGAAGAAGCAGCTCAACGACGCGATCAGAGGTCGAGTATGACTCGTTCTCGGCAGGTCCTGAGCCCGTGCAGCTCTGCACCACCACCACTCTCCTGCCTGAGAGTTCCTCAATCTCATCAATCTTCGCATAGATGTCAGCATTTGGAAACATCCTCTTGCTGTCGTAGTTCAGTGCAGAGATGTACACCCGATATCCAAGCTCGACGAAGCGAGGCTTGAGGTGTTCGGCGCCACTGGCAAGTACAACGTCACAGTCCTTCATTCCAGACCAGCCTGCGTGAGTGGCCCGACCCCTCCTCCTTAAAGGTATTTGCTCATGTTCGCTCTTCTCATTTCGGTAACCTAAAATGATAGTCGTGTTCCATGACCACACCTAGGTATGTGCCAGAAGTGAAAGTGACGGCCCGCGAACTCATTGAGGAACTCGCCGAAGATATCGGTCTTCCATATTCGACTGTGGCAAGGCGGGTCAACCGACTTGTGGCCAAGGGCAACGGGTTACTGGACTCGGTACGTGAGATTGCACAGTCCACCGGCGCGGATCCTGGCAAGTACAGGATTGATGCATCCAAAATAGTTGCAGAAGTGAACAAGATACTGAGGGAGGACTATACCCAGACGCTGATGATCTCAGCAGTGCTGGGCCAGATGGTGGAGGCTCGAGGCCCTGAGAGGTTTCCTGCGCCTGCCTTCTTCGCATTCTTGGAACTGCTGTCTACAGTGCCAGAAGCACACCGCGACACGAAGAGCGAGACTTCCGCCGAGATTGAGGAACGCACCACTCGTATTATCGAGCTGATGACCACCCTGGTATCTGTGGTCTGTGAGTGGTCCAAGCAGGGGGTTGTCGGTGTGGCGGAGGACTGCCCCGACTCTCTCAAAGACTTGGCCAGAGTGGTATTCAGAAAGACCAAGCTCTTGCAGGGAGGTCTCTGGACTTGCATCTCATGTGGGACCATCGTTGATGTGAGAGACACACACGCACTGATGTGCCGTGACTGCGATCAGAAGATCTCTGGGAGAGGTGACAGGGGATACGAAGATTTTGGCGGAAGGGACCGAACGGCGTACGGTCGAACTGAGACCGAGGGCTCATGATGTCACTAGGCCGTCAAGGTCGAGTCCTTTATTCAGCAGGTCCAATGCGGCATTGACCTCTCCCGTTGTGACAGAGATGTCATCAACCTGCAAGAGAACCTCATCCATTATGGCCTCGACGAACAGGACGACTGGATCCAGTCCCGCAGCGCTCCCTGCACTGATCAGGGGAGCAGTCACGCCGTCGTAGAAGTCAGATCTGCCCAGTGGAATGCCCATTCTCTTCAAGAGCCGGTCTCCCTTCTTGGAGAGGGCCTGACCACAAGACTGTCCCTCGTGGACCATAATGGACAGGATGAAACGGGTAGGAACGTTACCTCTAAGATAGAAGAGCATGTCTGTCATCCAATCAAACTCTTTGATGACCACGTCTCCGAAGATGAGCATGAGATCTTGCGAAATCATTCCATGAATAGGAACCACCGGCGGCTTGACATCAACAGGGTATCTGTTCCACGATGAAAAAGCTGGAGAGTTGAAGAGGAGGACGGTCTCAAACTCATTCTTCTCATAGAGCCTTCTGCACACAGCCTGACCAATGGGGTTTAGACCCAAGATAACCGAGTACGTCTCTGAGATCTTCCGCTTCTTGTACACCTCAAGGATAGGTGACACCCATTCCTGTTCAAACAACAGCATCTTCTCCATTGCACCCCTACATAGCTGCGTTGCTAATGATTCTTCGTGTTTCGAGGTCGGAATTGAACTTGCGTCCCTATCCGATTCATTTATCTGTGAGCCGAGACGCGCAGCCGTCCGCTAACACTAGTGGTGAGTGATTCCATTTGGACAAATACATTGAAAGTGTATACAACAGACTTGTTGAGAAAGACCCTCATCAGAAGGTCTTCCATCAAGCAGCGTTGGAAGTACTCGAGTCTCTGGAGCCTGCTATCCAGAAGTACCCACAGTACAAGGAACATGCTATTCTCGAGAGGATCACGGAGCCTGAGCGCATAATCCAGTTCCGTATCCCGTGGAAGGACAAGGACGGCAAGATTCATGTGAACCGTGGGTTCAGAGTTCAGTTCAACTCTGCCCTGGGTCCCTACAAGGGTGGTCTCAGATTCCATCCTACCGTCACACAGGGTCTTCTGAAGTTCCTAGGCTTTGAACAGATCTTCAAGAACAGCCTGACGACTCTCCCGATGGGCGGTGGAAAGGGTGGCTCTGACTTCGATCCAAAGGGCAAGACCGATGCGGAGGTTCAGAGCTTCTGTGAGAGCATGATGTTCGAACTCTATCGACATATCGGGCAATTCACTGACGTACCCGCTGGCGATATCGGTGTGGGTGGTCGTGAGATTGGCTATCTGTACGGTGCTTACAGGAAGATCACAAACTTCCACGGCACTGGCGTGCTCACAGGCAAGGGCGCTGGTTGGGGTGGTTCCCTGATCAGACCTGAGGCTACCGGGTACGGTGTGGTCTACTTCGTCAAGGAGATGCTGAATACCCGAGGTGAGGACATGAAGGGCAAGATTGTGTGCATTTCAGGTTCTGGTAATGTGGCACAGTACGCTGCCGAGAAATGCAATCAGCTTGGTGCCAAGGTCATTGCCATGAGTGACTCAAGCGGTTGGATTCATGATCCTGACGGCATCGATGCCGAGAAACTGGCCTGGATAATGGACCTCAAGAACAACCGACGCGGCCGAATAAAGGAGTACGCCGAACACTACAAGGTGGACTACTCTACTGGGGGCAGTCCTTGGAGCCTGAAGTGTGACATTGCTCTCCCGTGCGCCACACAGAATGAAGTTGATGCCAATGAGGCCAAGGCACTTGTTGACAACGGTGTTCTCGCCGTCGGAGAAGGTGCCAACATGCCAACTGTCCCAGAGGGTGTCGAGATCTTCATAGAGCACAACATTCTCTTTGGACCTGGTAAGGCTGCAAACGCCGGTGGTGTGTCTGTTTCTGGTCTTGAGATGGCACAAAACAGTCAGCGCTTCTTCTGGAATCGTGAGCAGGTCGATCAAAAGCTGCACGAGATCATGAGGAACATCCACGATAACGCATACAAGACCGCCGAGAAGTTTGGTGCCAAGGGCAACTACGTACTCGGTGCAAACATTGCTGGCTTCCTGAAGGTTGCTGACGCAATGGTTGCTCAGGGTCACCACGTGTAGTGAACACGAAGCAGAATCCCTCGGGGTTCTGCCACCTCTTTCTTTTTGACAAACGACTCGGTGATGACTATCCTCTAATGATTGCCAACAGCTCAGATAGTCTTCGCTTGATGTCTGATTCAACAGTCCGTAGTTCGGCCAGCTGCTGGATTTGTTCGATTCTGCTCTTTCTGTATTCCTCGTCAGAAATGGACCCGTTTCTTCTTGCGAGCTCGATCCTGTCAGACTCTGCATTGATTTCCTTCCGACGCTGGCTTACAAGGTCGAAACCTTGCTTGAGCGACATCCACTCGATCATGGCATTGGCCCGCTCCTGTTCGAAGCGCTCGCGCATTCGCCGCTCTTCCTCAGCCTGCTTCAACTGTCTGTTAGCGACTCGAATCTCCTTCTGAATCTCGTAGAGGCGGTTCTCGACCTCTCTCTTGACCTGAATCATCTGAGTTGACTCTGTCCACTTCTCCCTGTAGAGTTTGATATGCTCTTGATCTGTGATCTCCCCCATCTCTAACTTCCTGTCAAGGTGATTCAGCTCATCTTGGACAGCCTTGAGCTGCTCCTTGAGATCATCATACGACTTTCTCAGGGAGACCCACTCAACACTGTACTGGGCGAGCACTTCCTTAGGGTCGACATAGAATACGTCGTCAGTTGGAGACCCTTCCCGGTGGCTCATAGCATAATGCACCATCCTACGTGTGTTTTCACACTCACCGACGACTTAAGACGTTTGTTGATGAGTAGTACTCGCGACTGAACCTATCTTCTTAAGAGGTCGAATGCATCTCTGGGGACCTGTGCCTGCGATGAAGATTGAGAAAGACCTTGTCGCTGAAGATGCAAGAAAGCAGAAACCCGAAGACGTGCTCAGTATTCCTTTCGGGTCCGTCTTCACCGACCACATGCTCTCCATGAAGTACATCGGTGGGAAGTGGCTGCGACCACGCATCCACTCCTTTGCACCGCTCTCCCTCAATCCTGCAGCACTCTGTCTTCACTACGGTCAGGGCATCTTCGAGGGAATGAAGGCCTACAGGCGTGGTGAACGCATTCTCCTGTTCAGACCTGAGAAGAACTTCGAGCGACTCCGGGCATCTGCGGAACGCATGGTCATGCCAGCCTTGGATGTGGACATCGCCCTTGAGTGTCTGAAGGAGTTGCTGCGTGTTGAACGCGACTGGATTCCGCAGGTCAAAGGAAGCTCGTTGTATGTCCGCCCAACTCTCCTTGGTACCGAGGCGAAGCTGGGTGTGAAGCCATCATCCGAGTATCTGTTCTTCATCATCCTCAGTCCTGTGGGACCATACTTCAAGGGAGGCTTCGCCCCGGTCAAGATTTATGTTAGCACCGAGCATGTGCGGGCGGTTCGCGGAGGTGTGGGCGCCGCCAAGGCCATGGGGAACTATGCGGCAAGTCTCTATGCTGGGACTGAAGCGGCAAAGGTCGGATACTCTCAGGTGCTCTGGCTCGACGCCATCGAGCGGCGCTACCTCGAAGAAGCAGGAACGATGAATGTGTTTGTGAAGTTCGACGATGAGCTGGCCACTCCTCCACTCTCAGGGACCATTCTCCCGGGCATCACACGTGACTCCGTGATCGCACTTGCTCATGATATGGGCATAAGGATCACCGAACGCAAGATATCCATTGATGAGGTCCTTGAGGGCATCAAGTCCGGGAAGGTCGAAGAGATGTTTGGATGTGGGACTGCGGCAATCATCGCCCCGATAGGTTCCCTCTGGTATCGAAAGAGTACTTTTGACATAAGTGGTGGGCAGATAGGGCACCTTACTCAGACTCTCTATGATGAACTGACTGGGATTCAATCAGGTGAGCGGGAGGACCCCCACGGCTGGGTTGTTGAGGTTTCTTGAGAGTCACTCGATGTTGAGTTCTTCTCGTTCTGCATCTGAAACCTCTGGCTCTTCTGTTTCCAACATGTCCCAGCTAGGTGGAGGTTCCACGGGCTCCTTGGGGGCTTCCAGCCCAGCTAGTTCCTCTATCTCTTCGGAGAGGTCTGTTTCAGGAAGAGTTTCTTCTTCGAACTCCTCTTCTTCCTCCTCCTCTTCATCAATGTTTTGAAGCTTGAATTCTGCTACGAGCTTTCCGCTCTCAATCTTCTCAAGGAGAAGTTTGAACATTCTCTCCACGACCACACTCCGTCCCTTTGCTTCGAACTCAAGGTTTCCCAATTCAAACTCGACTTCGGTGTGGTCCACGCGCTTCTTCTTTCCTTTCTCTTCTACTGGTTCCTCATTGGACATTGCCGTAACCCGGCCTCGGTTATGCTGCGAGTACTAATAAAGAGTGATATGACATTTGAGCGGAGCCAAAGGATTTTAGAAGGCTTTGCCCTGAATCTCTTCTCCGTCATGGTGATTCACTTGCCGTCACAACTCATCGTCGATTACAACAAATGCACCGGATGCCGGATTTGTGAACTCGCCTGCTCGGCACGCAACGAGGGTCGCTTCCAGCCGAGTCTTGCGCGCCTTAAGATTGTGAAGTATGATGATCTAGGCTTGGACATCCCTAATGTCTGTGGCCCCTGCGAAACTGCCCCTTGTGTGGAGGTCTGTCCTGTATATGCCATGAGGATGGACCCTGTTACCAAGATGACCTACTTGGATGAGGACAAGTGCATCCTGTGCAAGTCGTGTGTTGGTGCGTGTGTGAACGGTGTCATTCTTCTTGATACAGTGCGCATGAGGATCATCAAGTGTGACCATTGCGGGGGTGATCCTGAATGTGCCAAGGTCTGTCCGACTGGGGCCATAACGTACGGTCCAGTGCCATCCACGGTGGCCAGTGACAGGCACAGCAAGATCACGGGATATCTGAAAGAGATTGACCGTACGGCCAGCACAGAAACCTAGTGAGGTGAGCGATGTGGCGAACGGTTACAAAGGCAAGATTCTCCGGGTGAATCTCAATGACGGCACATTCAAGACCTCTACCCTTCCCCGTGAGTGGATTCGGGAGTATATCGGCGGTGACGGTTTCGGAGCCAAGCTTCTGTTCGAAGAGGTTGGCCCCTCGACAGACCCATTAGGACCCGACAACAAACTCATTCTTGCGACTGGTCCAATAACAGGAACCCTCTGGCCGATGAGCGGCAGGACCGTTTTCATCTCAAAGGCTCCTCTGACAGGGATTTGGGGTGAGAGCCATGTGGGTGGATTCCTGGGTCCTGAACTCAAGTACGCAGGCTACGACATGCTTGTAGTGGAAGGTGCCTCAGAGGAACCTGTGTACATACAGATTGACGATGATGACCTTCAGCTCAAGAAGGCTGACAATCTCTGGGGGATGACCACTGATGTTGTCACTGAGACCATCAAGAGGAATCATCATGATCCCGATGTTCAGGTGGCAGCCATTGGTCCCGCTGGAGAGCGGAAGGTCCGCTTCTCTTCTATCATCGTCAACCATGCTCGTGCCGCAGGAAGGACTGGAATGGGAGCCATCCTCGGTTCAAAGAACGTGAAGGCCATAGTAGTACGAGGACATGGTGCTGTGGAGGTTCACAACCATGAAGAGTTCGTCGAGCTTTCCAAGGCTGCTCACATGCGCGTGCGAACGAACCCTCAGGCCAAGGAGATGGGCAAGTGGGGAACGTGGATTCTCACAGCAGTAAAACAGGAGATTGGCGAGCTCCCGACCAATAACCATCGTACCGGCATCTTTCCGGGGTGGGAGAAGCTGAGTGCTGACTACATCCGACCCCGCTTCACAATTGCAGACCGAGCCTGTTTCGGATGCAGTCTCGGATGCAAGAAAATGAACTACGTTAGAGACGGCCCCTTTGCCGGAACCTTGGAGGAGGGACCTGAGTACGAAGGTCTCATGGCCTTCGGAAGTTCCCTGGGCATCGATGATTACGCTACGACCCTCAAGGCGAATCAGATCTGCAACGAATATGGGATGGACATAATCTCAGTCGGCGCGACCATCGGATTCGCCATAGAGTCCTACGAGTCAGGGGCGCTCACAAAGGAGGACACCGGAGGGCTGGAGTTATCATGGAGTGACAGTGAGCAGATCATCCGGCTCCTCAAGATGATTGGTGAACGCGAGGGCTTTGGAAACCTATTGGCAGAGGGTAGTCGACGTGCTGCAGAGAAGATTGGCCGCGGAACAGAGAAGTTCGCAATCCATGTGAAGGGTCTGGAAGTTTCTGGTCAAGATGGAAGAACTCACAGGAGCATCGGTCTTGGTCATGCAACTGCCGCCCGGGGCGCTGACCACCTTCGGAGTCTGGTCGTGGTTGACCAGCTGGGGTATGAAGACGTTGCTGCTCGCCGATGGGGTGCAGATAAGTTGCCTGAGATTATCGACCCCTACACGGAAACCTACAAGGCCACAGCCGTGTTTGAGAGTGAGAATGCCTACTGCATCCGTGATACCCTGATTGTCTGCTGGTACTCGGTGTCTTGGCCTCCTATCTTCTGGATGGAGGACTTTGCGCGGATACTGCCTCTTGCCACAGGTGAGAAGGACCTAGGCAAGGTCGAGAACCTCGTGAAGATTGCCGAGAGACAGGTGACCCTGAAGAGACTCTTCAATGCTCGCGAGGGCATCTCAAAGAAAGATGATAACCTTCCTGATCGATTCACCAAGGACCCGATGCCTGAAGGACCCGGAAAGGGTCAGGTCGTGAATCTCGAACCCATGCTCAGGGACTACTACACTTTGCGTGGGTGGGATCTTGAAACCGGTCTGCCCACGGACAAGACTATCAAACGGCTCGGTCTGGAGTGGACCAAGGCCCACTCCTGAGCCACAATCACATCCTCACGTACTCCACTCTGTGAGAGGCTCCACAAGATGGGCACGCGTACTGATCCGGCCCCACCCAATCGATTGCCTCCCATGTGAGTGGTCCTCCGCAATTGTCACACTTGTCTTTGATCACAGGTTTCACAAAGACGGTCCCTGAACTCGTTGAGCTGGCGGATGCTTCCATCTCGTGGGTCGTTTCGCGAGCAACTACGCTCTGTGTAACCGTCGCGGACTCGCTGACCTCATACTGGGACAGAGGGTGAAGTGGAGTGATGTATGAGAATGGTCTTACGAGCCAATCGAGGTGGTCCTTAGGAAGCCTGTCCCACATGCGTGCTTTCCACAGACTGACTAGATGGTCCTGCCTGGGGACTCTGGCTTTGATATCGAAGTTTCCGGTGGTCGCTCTTATCTTGAGTCTATTGCGACGCGCCTCAAATGTTTCGACCATGTGAAGGGGGAACATGAACAGGCGCCCAGTCTTGAAGTCCTGCTGGTACAGGCGATAGTTCGTGAGAATGAAGTTGTCAGGTATGTAGGTGAAGATCTCTTCGTCCTTCAGCCATGCGAAGGTCTGATAGAAATGCCTTGAGAACGGACGATGGAATCCCACAGAGACCCACCGATTGTAGGGGTGGTCCGGATGTACAAATGGGACACCGCTGACTTCGCAGATCTTTCTGAGTTCACCAATGCTCTTCCCGTCATATTCTCTCAGACCGAGGGCTGCACGCATCTCCTCCCTTCTTACAAGATTTCCAATGAGATTAATGATCCCATTAGTGACCTTGAACATCGCAGATTTCGGAGTCAGCTTGTACTCTTTGATGATGTGAAGAGGAACACTCACACTTGTTCGTGACCCGTGGTCGAATTGAATGAGTCTATAATTGGTCAAGATATATTCTGATTGCTGGGCAAGCACTCTCTCGCCCTCGAGGGGTATGTAGACCAGTGATGACATTCTAAGCACCTACTGCAAGATTGTTCTATGCTATTCTCTACTGATGTTCTGCGCATTAAAAGATTGGCTGTACGGTGCCAATCAACGTGCTGACGTGGTTCTACATCTGACGGGGAATCGAGATATAGAGAACGTCTTCGAAACCCAAGATTCCATACCCGCTCGGATTCTCAAGCTTGACATACTCATCAAAGGCTTCGAGAACTCGCACGTTTGGGATCTTTGCCAGAGTGTCTTTCTGCTGGTATCTCAGATAAACTGTAAATGTTTGTCCAGTCGATTTCAGTTCTTGGAAAATGCTCCTCCAATCAGGCAAGTCAACTGTCCTCCGCTACACACCGAGTCTGTCTGGAAGCATTTAACCCTTGCTGACAAGGTCGACACTCTTCCATTAGCGTTTTTCAAGATGCCTCAAGAAAGCCATCGAGTGTGACGTAGGGAATCATCCTCAGGCTCCTGAAGGCGTCCTCAAGAATCTCCCTGATCTCGCCTCCTCCGGTGTATCTGAGCAGGTGTGAGTAACACCCTTCCGAACAATCGGATGCACCGAATCCATTGGTCTCGGGAATGATGTCCACGAACTCGACCAGTCTTTGAATCAAGCGGCACTCCATCGGAATTCGGCTCTCAGCCCAGACCGCAAATGCCAACCGCGAGGTGTCTGTCAAGAGATGATCGATGTGCCAGTGAACCTTCTTCTCTCTTCGGAAGTGTCTTCGGATTCTGTTCTTCAGATTCGTCGAACCTGTTCCCATGGCCGACCCGACATACACTAGACATCCTGGCTTCAACACAGAGTTTCCCAGCGTCTTGATGGGAAGAGACGCCTCCTTCTTCAGAGTGATGACCAACGCATAGACTCCTCTCAACATTCATCAAACTCCGCGGTGCAGATTGTTTCCGGTTCCACATAAGCTTCACTAGCAGTAGATATTATCATAAGGCTTCGAGAGAACGAGGAGGTCGTCATGCCTTCATCAGAGATTGTGCCTGGGATCCACGCCGTTCGGGGGCGTTTCGCACACGAGTTTGGTTTCATCGCCAGTTATCTGGTAGTCGAAGACAGTGAAGCGCTGATTATCGATCCGGGCACCGCGGGAGACCCTGGCATCGACAGAGTTGACAAGGTGATGAAGAGGCTGGGACTGGACTACAGACGCAACCTCATTGGTATTGTGTGCACGCATGGACATCCAGACCATGTCGGAGGTGCGGGCCGTTTCTCAAGGCTCTCCGGAGCTCCCGTCATGATACATCAAGGAGACGCTGGACTCCTTCGAAACCCTCATGACTTCCTGAAGGATCGCCTACTGATGGATCGAGCTGCTCGATTCGCCATGAAGTTCGACAAGAGCCCCCTTCGCGTCAATTACAAGGGCATCGAACCAGATCGCATTCTCCGGTCCGGAGACACAATCGGAGTCGGTTCAACCAAACTGAAAGTCATCCCGACGGGCGGGCACTCTGCCGGACACTGCGTCTTCTACGACATGACAAGGAAGGCCCTCTTCTCCGGAGATGAGGTGAATAACTTCCCCAATGATCCTCGCAAGTTCTACGTGGACCTGAGTGGAAGCATTGTGGCGAAGCGTGCAGCTCTGGACCTGATATCCAAGCTTGCCGTCGACATTCTTCTACCCTCCCACGACACACCGCATCTCTATGGTGAGGTCCACCTACAACTTGAGGCCGTGCGGGACGGAGTGCTTCACCTTCAAGACACCATTCTCTCACACCTTGGCGCTCGTGAGACTGCTGACATTGACCAACTGGTTTTCGATATCAAGCGTGCTCGGAGTGTGCCGGTTCCCAAGACGTTTGACGCTCTTCTTGCCACCACAATCGAGGTGACCCTCCGAGGACTGAAGGAGGCAGGTCTCGTCAGTTCACTCGGTAACGGCATTTGGACCAAGAATTAGGCGTCTGGGGAGACAAGCGAAGTAGATTCAAAAGAAGGGCTGCGTCATGTCATCCATCAAAGACGCAGTGTGATTGTTACTCACACAGGTCACTATTCGCATGAAGCCGGAGGTAGCAGCTTGAGCCGCACTGAAAGAAAGAACATTCAGACATCGAGTACTGTGGAAGCAATCAGAATGGCTTCCGCATCTGTGCTTGGAACAACTACCGGTCTGGGCTATCCCATCGGAAGTGCCATCGGTTCCGGCAACGTGCTCGAAGAACACTCAGGTTCCGTTGCTGGGAATGTTGCCCCGCTGATATTCGCCATACGTGATACGCTGATGTCCGCAGAGAATCTGGAGCTGCTCTCGATCGAATGGGACCTGGAACGAACGCCCGGCCCCGACGTTCTGCCTGAGCAGCTAGTGGTTGCTGGTGGATCTGAGGGCGGCACCGGATCTCATGTTTGTGTTCTCACTTGGGAAAAGGGAGTGGTGGACCCCTTCAAGATCGATGAGTACATGAGGGTCCTCTCAAAAAAGATAGGCGACATCGAAACCGCTGTGATCAACAACGAGCTCAACTACGACCTCGAAGGTCTTGCCGTATTGCAGAGATTTGCTGACAGGCTCAACTCTGTTCTCTATGTCGACATGATTGATAGGCGTTTTCAAGGGTCATGGGACTCACTGCAGGTGAAGGCTGATCATGTTGATGTCGACATGACCGCCAAGATGCTGGTACGAGATGATTTCACACTCTTCCCTCCCGGCATGAGAGTTGTGGGTCGGAAAGAGTTGGAGTTTCGTCTGCCTAGCTCGACCACCGATGATGCAATCGAGCACTTCAAACATCGAGTACTCACTCCGAGCGCTGTCGACACACTGACAGTAGACATTCCCGAGACCGGACAGGCAATCCTCCGAGAATTGAACGAATATGCTTATGCTCAGGAGGAAGAGGACATAGTCGAGGGTCTTCTTGGGGTACTCAGGAGTTTCCTCGGTCTTGATGAGATTCCTCTGAACGAGATTGCCAATCTGCAGCCGCGGATAGACGAGTTTGCCGATCATCTTGCCAGTGTTGTCAACTCACTCGAGCACATTGTTGAGGCCCACTTGAGTTCGGGGAAGAGTCTGACTGTCGATGGACACAAGTCCGCTCTTGTTGAAGCGATTGGGACTAGCGATGAACCACTCTCGGGCATTCGCAAGGATATCGCCGTGTCCATCGTAGAACAGATGTCGAAGTCGGTGTCAAGAGAGATTCTCGGAGCTGCTGAGATTCGGGCGTGGGAACTGAAGAGCTCCCTCCGGTACTCTATCGACTACGCGAAGAAAGTCGCTCAGTATTTCACCTCTGAACTCGGACATTATCTTGTCATTGAAGCAGCTCGGAAGACATTCGCCGTTGCATTGAAGGACTTCAGGAGCGAATCGCTCAGTGGTGATATGGCCTCTGCCGATGCGATGTTGTTCGAGAAGTTCTACTCAGAGGTCAAGGCTCAACTGGATGCCTCCTTTGCGAAGAAGTCATACTCGGGAGAACACTTTGCGGATTACAGGGAACTCATGAGCGCAGTGAGCAGAGACATGATCGATGCGTTCCGGAATATCGACGTGTGGAGTCTTGTCAACTTCGAGGACGTTGCCGATGTGGCACAGGCGGAGATTGAGGCCAAGCACTCTGTTCCTGAAGGGACCAAGAACCTGACGGAGCGTGGGAACTCTCTCCAAGATCTTCTTGAGGACTTCAAGACCCTAGTTTCAGAAACGATTCCCGATGTTGCTGATACGATTCTGTCCAAGCCTCTCGTCCGTCGGATAATCGAGCGCATGAGGAGTGAAGGAACGTCCGTCGTCGACGAACTTGCTCACGCGATTGAGGGTGCGTCTGAGAAGAGTGACGAGTGGAAGGATGAGGCCAAGCGATGGGCTGAAGACTTCAGGGCCGAGAATGTGGCAGAGTTGGATGCACCCCACGCCCTCCTCGCCCTTCTTCAGTTTATTCACGAGGAGCTCGGCGCTGCGACAACCCCCAGTGCCATCGCCGATCGTGTAAAGGCCGAAGCTGATGCGATGGAGTCCGCTTACTTGGCCAAGGTACAGGAATGGGAGCAGATCTGTGCTCAGATTGAGCAGGAGAACCATATCATCCGTGAACGCAACGAAAAGCGGGAACAACTGCTTCGTGAGGTTCAAGAGAGGTATGAATCAGAGCTGGCTCAGTATGAGGCTGAGCTAAGACACTTCAATGACAAGATGGAACAGAGGCGGATTCGAAGCGTGTCAGTTCTGAGTGAGGATGGATCCCCCTCTGTGGCTCCTCCTGTGGAAGAACCACTCCCTGTGGAGCCCACAAAGCCTGAGCCTCTTGAACCGAAGGTCTTTGAGATCAAGGCTCAGTACCCGGAAGGAGAGCTGAAGCCATTACCCGAGAAGCCACAGCCGGATCCGAAGGTCACTCTGTACATCGAGTTGCGTGATCTTCTGCATGGCAAGCTTGCTGACATGAAGGAACGTGAAAATGTGATGGAGGAGGCTTTTGCCCGACGCGTTCTCAGGTTACAAGCTGAAGGTCTGAGCTCAACAGAGTCTGTCAGTGTGAACCTATCAAAAGGATTCTTGGACCATCTGATGTCGTCGAGAATTCGGGGTCTCGGTCGACTGCTTCCCAGGATATCTCGAGTGTACTTGAGAGACCCCAAGACTACAGACCTGCTCTATCTGGTCTCGTACAGACATTTTGGTGACAACCTGACCATCACAGTAGGGAGCACATTTCTGAGGTGATTATAATGTCAAGTTCGTGGGTATTGAAGACTAGACAGATGAGTGAAGCGGGAAAAGAGATTCTCCTGAGAGAAGCGCTTGCCACCCATATGAGAAGCCCCCGTGATCGTCAACTCTTCGAAGAGATTCTCAAGGAAACTCAGCCTCTGGAGGATGTGTTCTCATTCTTTGGTGCCTTCTATCTTCACAGCTACCAAGGAGTAAGGTTGTTGAGCCCCTCAGATGCTCCGGACCTGACCGCCGAAGGCCGAGACGAGCTGGGTGACGAAGAGCGCAGGCAGCTGGAGCTTGAGGTTCGACAGCTATTTGGTGACAAGCAGCGTGAAGAGATTGACGTGTCGCACATCACCAGTGAACTTATCGTGCGCTTCTGTGACCAACTTGCCGGCCAATCTCCTGACGATGCTACAACGAAGGACACTATTGGCATCCTACTCAAGGAGGCTCTCAGCAAGATTCCAAAAGAGTACACACCCAATCATGACATCGACTTGATCCTCAACCTGACTGGCTGGGCATCTCAATGGAGGAACGACCTCTACGTGAAGGCATCCGGACTCAAGGAGAGCGCCATGTCACTACGTGAGGAGTTGCTCAGAGAGCATCCATCGGAGGTTCCGGAGATCACTGTCTTGCGCATGGGTCTCCAGCGCATCTTTGGGAGAATCGAATACGCCAAGGGTCGAATCATGGAGGTCGGTGTCCCTGCGAATTGTTGGAATGATATCATCAACAGCATTGCCACGCGGTTCTGCAAGACGCCTGACGACTTGGCCGGTCTGAAGAAAGCTCACCAGATCAGTCTTGCCATGCTTGAGGCAGTCGAGGAAGAATTCGACACGCCAACGACCATTCAGGAGTACGAGGCGAGGCTGGGAAAGGTTGTGACTGGTCCTGTGGCTGACTTCCTCTCCGGAAGCTCAGATGAGGTCTTGGACATCCTGTCACACATTCTCGATGTATCACCTGACGATGTCAGGGCCCAGTTTCGAAGAAAGGGTATCTCCGACCTGTCCACGATTGCGCCGGGACTGAAGGCAATCTCGGAGACCGCTGATGTACAGGAAGAGGGTCCCACCGTGAGCAAGGAGGAACTGGAGGCCTTGGAGCGTTCTCTCAAGGCTGTGGAGAAGATTGAACACTTGCTCAACAAGCCTGTGAAGGGGATGCTCAGGTCTCGAGGTCTCAAGAGTGAAGAACTGGAGAAAATCACCATTGACATGTTGACACGCGACAGAAGCAAGCTCGTCGGAATCGAGATTGAGGTTCTGGAAGAGTTGAAGAAGAAGACTCGAGTGCCTCCTCCCGATGAGATGAAGCGCCTTCTCGGCATTCGCGAACAAGTGAGGACAGGGGCGTTGAGTTCTCTTGGCATAACCTCTGCCAAGGACTTCAGCAGGCAGCGAACTGAGGAGGAAACAATGCTCTCGGTACAGAAGGACCTCGTATGGCACTTCACCATCGGCATTCTCACGAACCTCACCAGGGTTGTCGAGTCATACATTCGCTCAAAACAGGACCTACTCCGCATCAAGGCCCTGCTGAAGAGCATCTACGAGGACAAGGACACGACCCTTCAATACCTCCGAGAGGAGATACTCATTGACCTCGCCTCGATGAGGATATACGAGATGAAAGTGGCTCATCCTGAGCTGGATGCCGCCACAATCTGTGCCTGGATGCATGCAAGGCTCTCAAGTAAAGACATGATGGCCGCGAAGAAGGATCTGGAAACTAGTGCAAGTCCTGTCTTTGAAGGCATAGTTGATCTTCCCCTCAACACGGAGAACCTCGAGTATGACAACTATGCCATTGCCTACGATATCATGCAACGGTTCCTGAAGCAAGAACGCTTGGAGAAGATCACCAAGGAAGAGTATGCCTTGGAGGTCAAGCAGCGCGAGAAGCAGGCCATAGAGCGGAAGAAGGAGAAAATCGACGTTCTCATGTATATCCACAACAAGGCCCTCACAGTCTTCAGGGCCATAGGTCGGGTTGGTGCAAGAGGGCTCGAATGGTCTCCGAATGACGATGCAAAGTGTTCCAATTTGCTGGCATACTACATCAAGACCAACAGGGGCCGGAAGATATGCTCTGCGTGCGGATTCGTTGCGAAGGACTCAAAGTGCCCTCAGCATGGCACCAGTTTCATCAAGGATGCCAATGACATGGACAACCTTGCCATCTTCATCATGCGAGCACTCTTCGAGATAAAGGACGGTCTGATTGGATCGGGCCGTGGTGCAGAGCCTATGAGGTGGGACAAGGCCAAGTCCACAATAGACAGACAGATCGGAATCCTGAAGAGACGTGGAAAGCTGACGTCGAAGACCAATCTGAAGGAACTGCTCCCCGGCGAGATCAACTACGTCATCGGTCCTGCGATCTGTGAGGTCGTCGGCAAGTACTTCAACGAGTCCTTGGTCTACGCAGCACGAAGGGCTGATATCGCATAGATTCAGTCTTCGTGCCTGACGTTGCCAGTGATCCAGTCGAGGTACTCACTGGCTCCCCAGTTGACTGGCACAACTATGAACTCTGGCATGTCATATGGATGGACGCTTCTCAATGCTTCAAGTAGAGGTTCCTTCATCTCTTCCTCTGTCTTTATCAACAATAGCGATTCAGCATCCTTCTCAATCTCACCTTTCCAGTAGTAATAGCTCAGGACCTTAGGAAGGATGTTCACGCAGGCGCAGAGCCTCTTCTTGACCAAGGATAGTGCGATCTCTTCTGCCTTGCTGGTCGGACAGGTGGACATGGCGACAATGTATTCTAGCATGTTCGCCAATTCGGGCAGTGCCATATTTCATCTTCGATTGTCACTTCAACATGAGCATGATTACAGGCACCTGCTGCTCCTTCCTGAGCAACAATGTGAAAGCATGTTGAGTTGACACTAAGGACAAGCGGACGCGATTCAGGGACAGATTTCAGTCTGTAACTTCCTCGGGAAGACGTGCCAAACGAAGGCCATTTATACCGACACCACTGCTCGAGATTTGGTGATTCCGTGAGGAAATTCTCGCCGAAAGGTGTTATGCCTGCTCTGGTGACACCGTTCACTCGTGACGGTGATATCGATGAGGAAGGCTTCAAGCAAGTAATCGACTATACGATTAGCAAGGGTGTCACGGGCGTCGTGCCTGCTGGCACCACTGGGGAATTCTCGTACATGCGTACTGAGGAACGAAAGAAGCTGCTGAAGTTGACTGTTGACTTTGTCGATGGAAGAGTTCCCATCGTTGCAGGCACCGGACAGCACAGCACGAAGGCAACTGTGGAGCTCACCAAGTATGCTGCGGATCTCGGTTGCGATGCAGCCTTGGTCATCTCTCCCTACTACTTGAGACCCGCTGACAAAGGCTACTTCGAGCATTACGCAACAGTGGCCCGGGAGGGCGGTCTGCCTGTGATCATGTACAACATCCCCCAGTGTACTCTTGGAGTGCTCAACACGAATGTGGTCGAGGATCTGGCCGAGATTGACAACGTCATAGGCATAAAGGACAGCAGCGGCAACGTACCGTACATCCTCGAACTCATCCAGAAGCTCAACGGGAAGATCGAGGTGCTCATTGGTGCTGATGAATGCTTCCTGTCCGCCGTGGTCGCAGGTTCAAATGCAGCAATCATGGCGTCGGCCAATGTCATTCCTCACATCTGGCTAGACATAATGAAGCTCGCGAAAGCTGGCAAGATTGAGGAAGCCGCCGAGAAACAGGCTCAGGCACAGACATTCGCTCGAATGGTTCTGAAGTACGGTGCGGCACCACCGGTCAAGGCAGCTCTCAAGATGATGGGGATTCGGGCCGGAAGGAGCAGGATGCCCCTCAACTCTGGAGGAACCCTTACTCCCGAGATCAAGGATGAGATCCGTCTTGAGTTAGAGAAGATGGGTGTGATCGAACCAAAGAAAGTTCCTCCCGTTCAAGATCACATCGATATCACACAGGCACTGACTCAGCAGGGTCTGAAGGTTGAGTCGTCAGAGTTGCGTTCGGGGTCCGCATCCAACGGGACTGTGTCTGTTGGCATCGCGGCTGGTCCAAAAACAGGGTCTCTTGGGAAGGCCTTCGTAAAGTTGCTCACAACTCCAAAGATTGGTCATGAGGCCTTGACAGTGATTCTTGAGCCCAACCTTCCGGTACGACCCAGTAGTCTGATGTTTCCGCTCCGCCAGATCAGGTCCATGCGACAGGCGTCGCTATTCTACGGACCCGTTCAGTCCGGTGCCGCGCGGGCTGTGGCTAGTTTCCTTGAGAAGGGAAGCATTTCTCAAGATGCGCAGACAGACCATGTCATGATCATGGCTCTCGATATCGACCTCAACTCCCTGAACCGAAGGGAGATTGTTGCATCAGCCCAAGAGGCTGTCGAAGGTGCTCTTGCACAGGTGTGGAGATGATCTCAATGTACGATGGTGATTTTAGATTCAAAGGCGTGTATCCTGCACTTGTCACACCCTTCGACGAGAATGGTGTCAACGAGGAGCAGTACAGAGGTCTCATAGATTACACGATAAAGGCTGGAGCTACTGGTGTTGTCCCCTGTGGCACCACTGGTGAGTTTACGAGTATGAAGTTCGATGAGAAGGTGGAAGCGATTAGAATCGCATGTGAGGCCACAAAGGGAAGGGTCCCTGTCCTCGCAGGAACCGGTGCGGCCTCCACAGCTGATGCCGTCAAACTGACACGCAGGGCAGAGGAACTCGGTGCTGCCGGTGTCCTTGTCGTATCCCCCTACTTCCTGAAACCATCTACAAAGGAGATCTACGAGCACTTTGAGAAGGTTGCCAACAGCACAGAACTTCCAGTGTTCGTCTACAACATTCCGCAGGTCACAGGAGTTCCACTCCATTGGACTATGATCGATGGTCTGCGCGAGATTGACGGAATCGCAGGTCTCAAGGATTCGAGTGGTGACCTCATCAACCTGACAACGATCTTGGTGAGAAAGCCCAACGAGTTCCAGGTCATGGTGGGCCATGACGAAGTGGCTCTTCCGGCTCTTGCCTCAGGATGTGACGGCGCGATACTCGCAAGTGCCAACGTCTTTCCTGACCGATACATCCGCATGCAGACGGCTCTGTCAGAGGGGGATCTCAAGAATGCACGGATCATCCAGAGAAGCATTCAGAAGATTGTCCGCATCTTTGTCAATAGGGGTGGTGGATTGGCCGTAAAGGCCGCACTGAACATGATTGGTGTTCCTGTTGGTCATGCCCGGAAACCCCTCCAAGAAGGTGACTCCCTTGGCTATGGTGACATAGATGAGATTCGAGTCTGTCTTGAGGATCTTCAGATGATTCCGCGTGGCCCGGTCACTTTCAAGATGGGTAATCGTTCTATCGTTGCTGAGGAGTATCCTCGGGCCGTGGGAATGGTCCCAGACTCTATTGATGACCTGACCCTTCTTCACGGTGAGGCCCTCTTCGGTGCCGGCAGTGAGGTTGCACACATCGACCTGGTCCTCGGCATACGTGATGGTCCTATGAGCGAGGCACTGGACCGCGCGGGGAAGATCGATGAAGGTGTACATCCGTCCAATCTGATAAAGGACCTTGAGCTGACGACAGTGTTTGCACCTACCGTCACGATCACCTCTGAGGGTCACAAGACGATGGTGTACGAGGTGGCTCAGAAGGCCGTGGTTGATGCGGTACGCAGGACTATCACAGACCGAATCCTCCCTGAAGAGCTCGTTCCTGATTTGGTCCTGGCTGTGAATGCTTTCGTTCACCCGAGTGCAGTCAATCCCAAGCGTGTGCACATCAACAATTTCATCGCGGTACGACATGCTATTCGCCGCGCGCTTGAGGGCCGTCAGAGCACAGAGGAGATCATCTCACGAAAGGAATCCGCGAGACATCCGTTTGCCTACAACCAGTAGTTTGGAGTCAAGAGAACTGAGGAGATGTCACTCCTCTCTCTCTTGATTTTTCTTCCTTGCGCTACTAGTTTCTGTTCAAGCGCACAATGTCCATTTGTTAAGATGGTGGTTGTCTGCTTAACACAATTCCCCATGGACTTGTAGACATCTCTGTCACTGTGAATGGTCCTTTCTGCGTCCACTGCGAAACGGCCTGAAACCGCCATTCTGAGCACTTTCCAACAGGATGTGCTCCAGACTCGTATTATATACTCCTTTGCTCCTACTGTAACTAACCTTCTAGAACGCCCTTCTAGGAGGAGTTGCATCCCAACAACACTGCCGCCCGCCACATCCGCGTGCATCCGCTGGAGTATACTGACATGGCTGAATCCTACGTCATCAAGACTGGCGACATTCCCTCACGAAAACTCAGGAAGAGGGTTCGGGGTTTTCTCCGAGGGGCTGACGTATCGCTGATTGACAATGACGGAAACATTCTCGGAGTTGTCCTGAAAAAGAACCGACTCGTCCTAGTGCGTGACGAGGCAGACAACAACTGGGTATCCTGATTTCTCTCCCTCCGTCCCGGTGACGCAGGGTTCAGCCCACCATACCTGATTCTCTCATATGGTGCGAATCTCAGCTTGCTCTTAGGTCTTCATCGCAATGGCTCCGACAGGGGTAACTGCTTCATTGATTCGCACTAGATAGTTTTGAGATGTTGACCAATAAAGGTACGCATGAGCGGCTCGGAGCCTGACTAACGAGACGTGGGACGGGAACCTTCTTAGCACAGATTGAATACGGTTTCATTGGTGTTCACCATTGGATGAGTCTCGAGTATTGAACCTGCTAAAGGATCTGGTGTCAACCAATTCAGAGAATCCTCCTGGTCGTGAGATTGAGGTGGCAAAGGTCTTGCAGGATCATATGGAGGCTCACGGAATCTCCAGCACCAAGGTCGGGCCACGAAAACGCCCCAATCTCATCTTCTCAAGCCATGACGGCGAGAAGGGAGACCTCGTGATTCATGGGCACATGGACACGGTTCCTGCTGGTCCTCTAGAGACCTGGACTCGTGCTCCGTTCGAACCAGAGATCGAGAACGGCCGTGTCTACGGTCGTGGGACCTGTGACATGAAAGGACCTGTGGCTGCCCTGGCTGAGACCCTGATCATGTACACTGAGGAGCGCAACGAGAAGCCACTAGTGATGCTGGCCACCTCTGACGAGGAGAGTGGCTGTTCCGGTGCTAAGGCAGTCGCCGCATCGGGACTCCTCACAGGTATCAAGTACGGAGTGTGCGCGGAGCCAACGAGTCTGCAGGTTCTAGTGGGTGAGAAGGGTGCCTTCTGGTTCAAGGTAGTGGCTGACGGCAAGTCTGCGCACGGCTCGCGACCTGACGAGGGGATCAACGCGATACAGAGGTGCATTCGTGCAATCGATATGATTCTGAGTGAACCTTTTCCCTACGAAGAGGATCCACTTCTTGGCAGTCCCACAATCAATCTCGGCGTGATTGAAGGCGGCATCAAAGTCAATGTTGTCCCTGACAAGTGTGAAGCCCAGCTTGACATGCGTATCGTCAAGGGACAGACGCCTGAGGGTCTACAGGTCATGATGAATAAGCGATTGGCTGACCGGGGGATTGAGGGGACGCGAGTCGAGTACATCCATGGAAAGCCCGCAGTCCGGACTCCTACCGATGCTCCCATTGTTATCGCCGCGTCAGATGCGGTGCACATGATCACAGGTTCAAAGCCAACTCTGAGCGCCGCGACTTATGGGACTGACTGTTCAGTCCTGCAACCAAAAGTTGGAATCCTCAATGTTGTCTGTGGTCCGGGCTCGATTGAACAGGCACATCAGCCCGACGAGTACATTCGCCTCCAGGAGCTGTACGATTCTGTTCGCGTGTACAAGAGAATTGCCGATCACTTCAGTGAGTAGACTCGATTCATGGTCTCTTCCTGTTGGCCCGGAGTGCTATCAGCGAGGCAACTGCCCCAGCTCCAATCCCGTTTCCAATATTGACCACGGCCAACCCTGGCGAGCACGACTGAAGCATTGAGGCGAGTGCCGTTTCTCCCTTCCCCCCAAAGCCATATCCCACTGGAACAGGGACACCAATCACTGGGATGTCCACGAGTGCGGCCACAACTGTGGGAAGGGCTCCTTCCATCCCTGCGAACACAACTATTGCGTCGACATCAGCCTCCACTATCTTCTTCATGGGTTCGATGAGTCTATGGATCCCGGCCACCCCCACATCCGTGAACACCAACACGTCCACGCCCAAGACCTCTGCAATCACACGTGCCTCATCGGCATATGGGATGTCAGAGGTCCCAGCTGTGATTAGAGCAATCCTCCCGCTGGAGGACGGCGGTTTCCACTGTGGGGTATGAACAATGGCAGTGATGGCGGGTTCCCGTCCGTAGATTCTAACCTGGTCATCGCCCAGTGCGCTGCGCAGGGCGTACAGCTTCTCGCTGTCAAGTCTAGACACCACAGCAAATCCCTTGATTTCAAGAAGCCGAGTCACGATATCAGTGACATCAGCAGCGGTCTTTGTTACGGCCATCACCACTTCTGGCACCCCTCCCCTTGCGTCCCGGTCAATATCTAGCAGCGCGAGGTCGCCCACGCGATCAAGGTTGAACCCCCTTATCTTCTGCTCTGCCTCATCGATAGTGATTCTTCCGGCCGCCAAGTCTTCGAGGAGTCTTCTGTTGTTACTCATGTGTGGGCACCTGTTTCTGGTGGTCCACACATCAGGAGAAACCTTAAAGTTGACGTTGTGGAGAGCTCCTGTGTATCTTTGGTGACCAAGCCACAGAGGCGATTATCGAATGCAGATTGATTTCATTCTCACCCTCTTCTCACAGCCGCTGTTCATCCTGCTAGTCATTCTTCTCGTTGTCGCCGTGGCTTGTGCGCGTTTGGCTCTCGGACCAAAGGGCCCCAAGGAGATCCCTCTGGCAAGAAGGCTGCGGAAGATGAGGTCTCAAATAGACAAGGGGCGTGAGATTGAACTACCACCCGTCCGGAGCAGACAGGAGATTGTGACGGAGATATTCTCGTCACAGATGTCCACTCTGGGACTGACACCTTCCACAGAGGGAGGCCATGTGCCGGTCTCCTACACACCACTCTCACGTTTCCTTCGAGAACGGGGCGTATCAGACGAGATTGCCAGTGCCATCCTTGATGGTCTCATGGAAGAGGACACAGAGGACGCGGTCCGAAATATCATTGATGTTGCCACTGCAACACCCGAGATGCAGCTTGGACCGAAGGACATTGAGAAGGCCCGTGAACTCGCGGTCCAAGAGTGGAAGAATCTCAGGGGAAGGGATTCCGAATAGATGACTGTTCTTCTACACATGACTGACAATTACCTGAAAGAATTCGATGCCAAGGTGCTAACCTCGGGTGAGGACTATGTGGTTCTCGACCAGACTGCATTCTACCCACTGGGAGGTGGCCAATCTAGCGATGTCGGGACGATCTCAGACGGGTCTACTACTCTCAGAGCCCGGGAAGTCCGGAAGATGGAGGGAGAGATTCGACATCTCTTGGAGGGTGGTTCGTTTCCTTCTGGGACCCAGGTCCACGGTTCAATCGACTGGGACTTCAGATACGAATGCATGCGTTTCCACACAGCCCAGCATGTTCTGTCGCGATATCTTCAACTCAACTACAATGTTGAGACCGTCGGAAATATGATCAAACCTGGCGAGAGCCGTGCAGACTACTCACCCCTCGAGTCATTTGATGATGAGATGAAACGGGAAGTCGAGGCAGGAGTGAATGCGATTCTTGACAGGAATCTCGACATCACCATTGAGTTCATGCCTCGCAGGCAGGCAATCGAGTTCCTTCATGAGCGTGGCTACCAGACTCGCTATCTGGAGATGGTCCCGAAAGAGGTCAAGGAGTTTCGCATTCTCCTGATTGGGGACTATGATGCCGCGTCATGTGCTGGCACCCATGTCAAGAACACGAGCGAGATTGGGCACCTTCAGATCGGCAAGTCGAAGAATGTGGGGGCAGGGAAGAGGCGAATCTACTTCAGACTCGTCTAGATTCGGACAATCTCCCAACTGCCAACAGTTTTATGTTTCATCTCCCCCACAAGACCTAGTGTGGCAAATATGAAAGCACTCGTGCTCACAGCTGGAGAAGGAAAGCGTCTTAGACCCCTGACTGAGAACAGGTCGAAATCAATGCTCATGATTGCAGGCCATCCGGTCCTGCAGTACATCATTGACAGTCTCAAGGAGAATGGAATCAAGGATATCGTCATCGTTGTTGGTCACGGCAGAGAAGAATTGATCGACCATTTCCAGATGGGCGTGGAACAAGATGCGCGGATTCGATACATCATCCAGCACGAGCAGAAGGGTGCTGAGAACGCCATTCTCTGTGCACGTGATGAGCTAGAGGGTGAGAAGGAGTTCCTGCTTGTCAACGGTGACGTCCTCGTCGAACCCGACATGGTTTCGAGGACACTCACGAATCACAAGAACATGGAGTCAGACGTTTCAATGCTCGTGACCCTAGTTCCCAATCCGGAGCAGTTTGGGACGGTGAAAATGGGGCCCAACGGCATGGTCGAGAAACTTGTCGAGAAGGGTGGTCCTGAGCGGTACGTGAGCAACTACGCTGTCGCTGGTGTGTCCGTGTTCAGCACAGAGCTTCTTCCTCTTCTTGAGAAACACGGTGGCATGGAGAAGGCATACGAAGAGTTCATTGGCAGCGGGAAGAAGGTTTCTGCAACCGTCTGGGAGAAGGAGTGGGCTGAGTTCACATGGCCATGGGACATCCTGAGCGCAAACAAGATTGTGATGGATCGTCAGTTGCGCGGCAAGGGAAGTTTCATCGCAGAATCTGCTGATGTACACTCAAGCGTTGTCATTGAGGGATCCGTCTTCATCGACGAAGGGGCAGTCATTCGGCCCAACGTCACTCTTAGAGGTCCGCTCTACATCGGGAAGGGTGTCTACATCGGGAACAACTCACTTATCCGGGACTATTGCAGCCTGTGTGATAATGTCCGCATCGGATACGCCGTTGAGATGCGGAACAGCATGGTCTTTGAGAGAGTGAATGTTGGAAGGATGACATACCTCGCCGACTCGATTGTCGGTGCGGATACCTGTATCGAGGCAGGTGCCCAGGCGTGGAACTGGCGACCTGGCACTGACCCTCTATTCCTGCAGCAAGGCAAGGAGAAGGTCCAGATCCCTCAGAGGAAGTTCGGTGCCATGATTGGTGACAAGGTTGTGATTGGGGTGAATGCCTCCATCTACCCGGCCACCCGTATCGGAGGCAACTCTGTCATATCAGCTGGATGTATCATTGACAAGGATATTCCTTCTGGCAGCGAGGTGGCTGTTCAGCAGAAGATATCCATCACCAAGAGAAAGAGTTGAAATCCCTGTGACTAGGTTGGGAGAGATCCCACTCTGGCTCCTTTGAAGTAGATGACCATGGTCTGTCCGTCTTGAACGAACTTCAGGTCGTCGACTGAGTTGGCACCATGAATGGTGAATTGCTGGCCATCTATTCTGAGTTGTAGTCCGAACTCTGTGGTCTGAGCCGAGATATCGTAGGTTCTGTCAACACGACGTTCTTTCTCTCTTGATGGTATCAGACCCAACTCTCCCAAGAGTCGGTCCAGATGCGCCAACTCTTGCCAGCGCAATGTTTCCCTGATACTTCGATATCCAAGGTATCTGTCCTTTTCTCCTCGCAGGACGTGGTCTTCATACTTGCCTGCATATAGACGCCCCACTGCAAGATACACTCCAAGGCCTCTCCTGATCGCATCTCGGTCCGTGCTTTCCTCTGATGAAGAAGAACCGTTCTGTGCAGGATGGCTCAGTTCGTGCGCCAGAAGCCCTGTCAAGGCGGCTTCGTGCCATGACTCAGTTTCCCTACTGCAATAGAGTTGCACACTCCCTCGGTCCTGGCTCCACGTCACGGTGGCAAATGCTCGTATTGATGTCCATGCGATCTCCATCTTGGATGAGGCGAGTTCGGGGTATGCGGCGTCGACAAGTCTCCCGACAATTGCTTCCAGAGCGCTCTGCTCCACCATGTCGACTCGGTCTCCTCAGGTGACTGACAGAGAACACTGAGCAATGAGCATCTTTAAAAGTCAAACTCAAGTTTTCCGCGATGACCTAGCAAGTCGACTCTAGGAGAGTAATTACCATCAGCCGAAAGAAGTGGGGCAAGTCAGCCGCAAAGACCGAGAAGATAATCAGAGATGCCGTTCCAAAGGATGACGTACTAAAGTCGATCAATCAGTACATTGTCAAAGCACGGTCGGTCACATGCTACGATATTGCCAATAAGTTCAACGTTAGGATGAGTGTTGCACGGAAGATCCTCAGAGAGAAGGAGCAGGACGGAACCGTCGTCCCTTACATCAAGGAGAGCGGCTTTGTCGTCTACACAACCCCCTCCGAGCTTGAGAAGCAGGACTCCGTGAGCCCCAAGATGCTCCTTGACGAACTCGAGGCTGTGGCGTCAAGCGTCCCAAAGACAACGATTATCGATGATGAGATGGACGTCGCTCTCGCAGCTGCAGCCACTCTTGGTGCTGTCAAGCCCAGCAAGCTGGCTCGGATGCGCCGCGAGGCTGGTGAGAAGAAGGAACGAAAGGACAAGAGACCTGAGGTCATTGTTGAACCTCTTGATGTTCCTGAGGTTCCCCCACAGCCGGAGCCTGAAGCAGTAGTCGAACCACCCAAGAAGACTGCGTCCAAGAAGACCACGAAGAAGGCAGCTGAAGAGAAGCCCAAGAAGAAGACAACCAAGAAGACCACAAAGAAGGCAGCTGAAGAGAAGCCGAAGAAGGCGACGGCAAAGAAGACGACCAAGAAGGCCGCTGAGGAGAAGCCGAAGAAGGCTGCTGCTAAGAAGACCACAAAGAAGGCCGCTGAAGAGAAACCCAAAAAGACTACGGCAAAGAAGACGACCAAGAAAGC